>Ga0163148_10002938_pt1 | contig 19585 bp, 16 predicted proteins | sample OliLakLV19MP7P2_FD_148606 | JGI IMG/M metagenome (GOLD analysis project Ga0163148, IMG submission 148606) | Freshwater microbial mat bacterial communities from Lake Vanda, McMurdo Dry Valleys, Antarctica- Oligotrophic Lake LV.19.MP7.P2 | ecosystem: Environmental > Aquatic > Freshwater > Lake >...
ACGCCGAGCAGGCGTGCAGCGAGGCTACCGCCACTGGCGTCGACCATGGCGCTGACGGCCAGATCGATGCCGTCGATCGCCACCGCGATCACGCGTGCGTCGCGCACCATCACCTGGTCGAGCGCGGCTCCCCGGCGAAGCCGCACCCCGGCGTGGGCGACGCGCCGCGCCAGTCCCGCCTGCAACGCGGCGGCTTCGGTCGGCCACAGCCAGACGCGTCCCTGCCGAAAGGGCGCGCCGGTGGCGACCGCGTCCATCCACGCGCCCGTCAGGTCTGGCTCAAGCAGCACGGCGCGCGGCGCGTCGATCGGCGCCAGACCGCAGAGCGTGCGGTGTTCGCCTTGTGCGGCGACGCCGCCAAGATGCCGGCGCGGCTCGACCAGCACCACCTCGGCACCCGCCTCGGCGGCACCCACCGCGGCGGCGCAGCCGGCGACGCCGCCACCGGCGACCACGACCACTCCGCTCATGGCGCGCCCGGGAACGGGCGTTCGATCAGCTGGTGGCGCACCGCTTGGGCGAAGTCCGTGGGTCGCAGCCGCTCGCCCAGCTGTCCAGAGACGACGACATCGAAGCCCAGCCCGCGCGCATCGCGGTGGAAGAGCACCGCCAGGCCGGGATTGCCCGGCAGCGCGACCGCGTGGTCGACACCCTGCACCTCGCCGCCGAACCAGCGCTCGGGCAGCAGGGTGCGACCGGCGTTGCTGACCAGACAACTGGCGGCCAGGCCGCTGCGACCGAAGCCGAGCTGGTAGCGGGCAAACCAGCTGCCGGTCCAGGGGAACCACGAGATCGCCGAGAGCAGCTTGGCGGTCGCGCCGGTGCCGACCCAGGTGCGGTGGGCGGACTTGAGCGCGCGGCCCGCTTCGCCGAGGTCGGCGGTCGCCAGCCCGCCAGCCAAACCGAGCATGAGGAAACCATGGTGATTGGCGAGCAGGCGCTCATCGGGCAGCTGGCGCTGGTCGACGGCGACGGGAAAGAGCAGATCGCCGCCGACCCCACAGATCGATTCGAGCGCCGCAGCGACGCCGGCGAGCAGGAATGGGAGCTCGCTGAAACGTCCAGTCGCCGCGCGCTGGCGCGCATCGCAGCGCGCGGTGTCCTCATCGCCCAGCGCGATGCTCGCCAGGCGCAGGGGAAGCGCCGCGTTGCGCTGCGCGCCGGTGGCACGCAGCATACCTCGCTTGCGCAGCGGACGCAGCACGTCGACCGCCGCACGCGCGCTGCGCCCGCGCGCGGCGGGATCGGCCGGCACCTCGGCGTCGCTGCGGTAAGCCCCCTCCCACCAGCGCTGGCCGAGCCGTGCCCCGTGCGCCAGCCGCGGCAACGTCGCGAGCAGGCTCTGCATGCCGCGCGCGTCGGCGAGTTGGTGATTCCAGGTCAGCACCACGCCCGGATCGTGCAGATCGCTGGCATAGCCCAGGCGCACGAGGTCGCCCCGCGCGGCGTCGAGGCCGCCGGCGAGATGCCCGTCGGCCAGCGCGGTGAGACTGGCGATCGACCGCTCGCAGCGCAGGCGAGCCGGGCCGCGCATGCGCCAGAAGGCGCCGCGCAGACCGGCTCCGCTGCTGGCGCCAAGGATCCACGCCTCTTGCCCAGCCGCCGCCCAGGCCCGCGCCAGGTCGTCGACGGCACGGTCGGCGAGCGGCAGGCGCAGGCGCAGACGCAGCTGACCGAGGTTGCCCGAGCCGCCGTCGCGGCGGACGATGCAATCGACGACGCGATGGAAGACGTCGCTCGCCGACAGCCGCTGGCGCATCGTCAGGTTCGGGCGGCGGCGGCGACGCCCTCGACCATCGTCGCCGGGCTCTCAAGCGCCTGGTCGGGCAGGTCGAGCCCACCGGCCGGCAGTCCAAGCGTCTGCTCGATCTCAAGCAGCACGCGCATCAGGCCGTGGCTGTCGAGCCCGAGCGCATCAAGGCCCTCGCCGGCGCGCGCGCGCAGCTGCGCTTGCGGCAGATTCAGCTGCCGGGCGAGCGCCGTGTAGACCGCATCGGCGATGGGAAGAGACGTCACGGTGCGGATGCTAGATCCGGAGTGCGAGCCGGCAAGGCGGGTTGGGTGAACTTCACGCGGCGCCCCGCAGGCGTCCGGCTTACTCCGGCGCGAGAACCAATAGATTGTCGCGGTGGATCGCCGCCTTGGGCATGGCGTAGCCGAGCGCGGCGTTGGCGGCGGCGGCGCGCTTACCCGCGACCAGCGCCAATTCGACCGAGGACAAGCTGACCAGGCCGCGCGCCAGCTCTTCGCCGTCGGCGCCGACCACGGCGACGGTGTCGCCGCGCTCGAAGCGGCCGCTGACGGCGGTGATGCCGATCGGCAGCAGGCTCTTGCCCTGGCGCACCAGCGCGGCGGCGGCGCCAGCGTCGATGTGGATCTGACCCTTCACCTTGCGCGCCACCGCCAGCCAGCGGCGGCGGCCATCAGCGCTGGCTTCGGCGCGTGGGTGGATGCGAGTGCCGAGGGTCTCGTCGCCATCGACGACCCGCTCGATCACCCGGGCCACGCGCGCGGGGGCGATGACCGTGGCGACGCCCGCGCCGCTGGCGAGCCGGGCAGCTTCCAACTTCGAACGCATGCCACCGCGCCCGAGCTTGCCGCCCCCGCCGGCGGCACCGAGCAGCTTGGGTGGCACGCCGTGCATCTCGCGCACCAGCTTTGCCTCGGGATGAGTGCGCGGGTCGGCATCATAGACGCCGTCGATGTCGGTGAGCAGCACCAGCAGCTGCGCGTGCAACTGGGTGGCCACCAGCGCCGAGAGGCGATCGTTGTCGCCGACGGTCAACTCCTCGACGGCGACGGTGTCGTTCTCATTGATGACCGGCACCGCGTGGTAGGCGAACAGCGAGCGGAAGGCGGCGGTGAGGTTGAGGTAGCGGGCGCGGTCGGTGAAGTCGGCGTTGGTCAGCAGCACCTGGGCGGCGACCAGGCCCTCGGCGGCCAGCGCCTCTTGCCAACGATGGGCGAGACTGGCTTGGCCGATGGCGGCCAGCGCCTGACGCTCGGACAGGCCATCGGGCCGCGCGGGCAGGCCGAGGATGCCCAGCCCGCTGGCCACCGCGCCCGAACTGACCAGCACTGGGCGCCAACCCAGGTCGGCAACCGCCTTCAGCTGGCGCGCGACCACGGCGAGGAAGGCGGCGTCCAGCCGCCCCTGCCGATCGACCAGTGAGCTGGAACCGATCTTCACCACCAGGACCGGACTGTTCTGCGAACTAGCGGACACCGCGGGCCTCCCGGCGCGCCTTCATCCACATCATCACCCGGCTGGCAAGCAATCCGCCCTCGAAGAGCAGCTGCATGGGCAGGAACATCACCATCAAGCTGAAGAAGTCCGTGGTCGGGGTGATCATCGCCGCGAGGATCAGGTTGACGATCGCCACATAGCGGCGCATGCGCGAGAACTGGGCGATCGAGACGAAGCCCACCCGCACCAGCACCATCACCGCCCAGGGAATGTCCATGATCAGCCCGAAGCACAGCGTCATGTTGAGAAAGAAGCCGTGGTAGAGGTCCATGCCGAGGAAGAAGCTCGTAGCCACCGGGTCGGAGGCCTGCCACTCCATCAGCCAGGCGAAGAAGTAGGGCAGGCCCCAGAAATAGCCGACCAGTCCGCCGCTGTAGAAGAGGATGACCCCGAAGGGGATGAAGAGGAAGGCGAGGCGGCGCTCGGCGGCCTTGAGCCCGGTGGCGACGAACATCCACAGCTGGTAGATCAGCACGGGAATCGCCACGGCGATCGCGGCATCGAATGAGACCTGGGCCGAGAGCAGGGTGCTCTCCTGCAGGGTCAGCGGCGTGAGCAGGCGGGCGGAATCGACCGAGAGCCCGAGCTTGAGCGCGGCGGCCGGATCGATCAGCGCGATCGCCTGGCGCAGCGGCCGCACCAGGATCAGCTTGAGTTCGGCGTGGAAGGCGAAGGCGACGAAGAAGACAACCACGATGCAGGCGATCGGCAGCACCAGCCGCTTGCGCAGTTCGTGCAGGTGGGCGCCCAGGTTCATGGGCATGTCCACCAGGTTGGGCAGCAGCTTTGGCAGCATCGGCGATCAGCGGACGGCGTGCACAGCAGCCGCCAGCTCGGCGGCGCGGCCGGCGACGGTCGCGATCAGGTCGCCGCGGTCGCCCGCGCACTTGGCCTCGATCAGGCGCACGAGGTGGCTGCCGACGATGGCGCCGTCGCCGACGCGCGCGGCGTCGGCGGCCTGCTCGGGGGTCGAGATACCGAAGCCGATGCACACCGGCGCCGAGGCCACGCGCTTGAGCGAGGCGACCTGCTTGGCGAGATCCGGGGGCAGGGTGGCCTGCTCGCCGGTGACGCCCAGGCGGCAGACGTAGTAGAGGAAGCCACGGCTCTCCTTGGCGAGGAAAGCGCGCCGTGCGGGGGTGGTGGTCGGCGCGGCAAGGCAGACGTTGGCCAGGCCGGCGGCGCGCAGGGTGTCGATCACCGCGTGATCCTCGTCGGGCGGCAGGTCGAGCGGCAACACGCCGTCGAGGCCGGCCGCGACCGCGTCGCGCGCGAATGCCTCGACGCCGTAGGCGAGCACCGGATTGAGGTAGGTGAAGGCGAGCAGCGGCACGTCGCAACGGGCGCGGATGCGACGCACCGCACTGAGCACGCCGCGCAGGGTGGCACCGGCCTTCAGGGCGCGGTCGCAGGCCATCTGGATGGCGACGCCGTCGGCCATCGGATCGCTGTACGGGATACCAATCTCGACGATGTCGACACGCCGCTCGGGATCGGGATGCGTGGCCATCGCAACCACCAGCTCGACGGTGGCGTCAAGATCGGGGTCGCCGGCGCAGAGGTAGGCGATGAAGGCCTTCTGGCCGGTGGCCTTGAGGCGGGTGAAGGCCTGGGCGATGCGGTTGCCGGCCTGGTCAGCGGGAAGCACGGTCTTGGGCGCGGCACGCGTGCTCACAGGGTCACCCCTTCGCGACGCGCCACTTCCGCCACGTCCTTGTCGCCGCGACCAGAGACATTGACGATAATCACGCCGTTGGCGCGCACCTCGCGGCAGACGCGTTCGAGCGCGCCGATGGCGTGCGCGCTCTCGAGCGCGCAGATGATGCCCTCGCTCTCGGCGAGCAGATGCAGGCCCTTGAGCGCTTCGTCGTCAGAGCAGCGCAGGTAGGTGGCGCGGCCGCCATCGCGCAGCCAGGCGTGCTCGGGTCCGATCGAGGCGTAGTCGAGGCCAGCGCTGATCGAGTGAGTGCCGACGACCTGGCCATCGGCGTCTTGCAGTACGTACGAGGCCATGCCCTGGAACACGCCGTAGGAACCGCCACTGAAGCGCGCGGCGTGCTCGCCGAGCTTGTCGCCCATGCCACCGGCCTCGGCGCCGAAGAACTTGACGCCGCGGTCCTTGAGGAACGGATGGAACAGGCCGATCGAGTTGGAGCCGCCGCCGACGCAGGCGAGCAGGGCGTCGGGCAGGCGCTTCTCGACCGCCTGGATCTGCTTGCGCGCCTCGCGCCCGATCACGCTCTGGAAGTTGCGCACCATGAGCGGGTAGGGATGCGGGCCGAGCGCCGAGCCGATGATGTAGTGGGTGCTCTCGACGCTGGCGACCCAGTCGCGCAGCGCCTCGTTGACGGCGTCCTTGAGCGTCTTGGTGCCGCTGTCGACGCCGATCACCTCAGCGCCGAGCAGGCGCATGCGAAAGACGTTGGGCGCTTGGCGGCGCATGTCTTCGACGCCCATGTAGATGCGGCACTGCAGGCCGAGCAGGGCGCAGGCGGTGGCGGTGGCGACGCCGTGCTGGCCAGCGCCGGTCTCGGCGATGATGCGCTTCTTGCCCAGCTTCTGCGCGAGCAGCGCCTGGCCGAGGGCGTTGTTGATCTTGTGCGCGCCGGTGTGGCAGAGGTCCTCGCGCTTGAGCCAGATGCGCCGGCGGAAGAGCTTGGACAATTTCGCCGCGTGGGTCAGCGGCGTCGGCCGGCCGACGTAGTCGCGCAGCAGATCGCCGAGCCGCTTCTGGAAGGCTTTGTCCTTGGTGGCTTTGGCGTACGCCGCGATGAGCTGGTCGAGGGCCGGCACCAGGGTCTCGGGCACGTAGCGCCCGCCGTACGGCCCGAACCGGCCATGCACGTCCGGCACCTGTCCCTGCTTCGCCTGCGCACGCGCCATATCCGGACCTCCAGCGGAGGCGCCACGCTAGGCCACCGGCCCGCGCTGGCAACGCGCCCGACTCCCAACCGGGGCTCACCCCCGACTCCAAGGGGGCAGCGCCGAAGGCGCGATTTTGGCGGAGCGGCCTGCTGCCGCTCCGCCAAATTAAAGTCGGGCGCCGATGAAGAAGCCGACGTTCGGACTCAGACCGTCGAAGCGGTACCGGTTGCGGTTAAGACCGCCCTGCACCGTGGTTTCGACGCTGGTCTCGTAATAGTACATGCCGCCCTGCAGGCCGACCTGGAAGCCGTTGTCCCAGGTGTAGACGAGATTGAGGTTGGCGCCGACCTCCCAGATCGCGTCAGAGCCACTGCCGGAACCACCGATATCGAGGTACGACTTGCCGAAGCCGGCATAGGGGAGCAATTCGATCTGGAGGTTCCCGCTGATCGGCAGTCCATAACCGAGCTGGCCACGCACCAGCCAGTATTGGAACGTCGTATCATCATCGGTCGGGAGGTCGCCCTGGTTGTGATGCCAGGTGCCGCCGAGGCCCCACAGGACGCCACCCGATTTGGACAGGCCGAGCGAGCCGACCCAGTCGAGGTTGATGCGGTGGGCGGTGTCCCAGTTGTCGTCGGTGTTGATGTTGTCGTAGTCGGCCGAGTAGGCGGTACCGAGGGTGGCATAGCCGAGGCGCAGGTCGACAAAGCCGCCCAGGTCATCCGCGGCGGAAGCCTGGACGACCAGACCGGCCAGAGTGAGGGAGGCGAGACCGAGGAATCGGGACATGGACGATCTCCGTCGTAGGCGATGTGCGGAGTGCGACTTACCTACGACGCAAGAGGGCCGCCATCGTTTTCTACCCGGTGCCCTGCGCCGTGACTGTGACAGAGGGCGACAAATGGGGCTTAACGACGATGGCGTGACCGGGGGTGCGCCATCCCCGGTCACGCTGGCGCCTTACAGGATGCGAAAGCCGAGCATCACGCTGCCCAGGAAGCTGCCGCCGCTGAAGTCGTATTCGCGGTCGTCGATGCCGTTGTTGACGTTGAACCGGCTGTCCTCGATGAGGTAGCCGGCCTGGCCGCCAATCTGGAAGCGACCGAGGGTGACGATGGCGTTAAGCACGGCGCCGAACTCGAGAGTGGTCTGGTTATCGCTCGTGCTGATGCCACCGGGCAGGGTGCGTTCGAGTTCAGCCGAGGCGGCGCCAACGAAGGGCAGCAGCTCGAGCTGGAAGGACTTGCCGATCGGCAGCGCCCAGCCCAGGTACAGGTGCGCGCCGTAGGACTGGTACTCCAGCTCGGCGTTGCTGTCGTCGCTGTCGAGGTCGCGGAAGTTGGACACCAGGTCGACACCGAAGGCGAGACCGCCCACCGGCGTGCCGCCGAAGGAGCCGACGTAGAGCGCGAAGGCGCGATGGTTCTGGTCCCAGGCCTGATCGACGTCCTCGCTGTTGACCCCGTTCTCGATCGTCGCGTCGTATCCCTTCTCGATGAAGCTGTACCCGATGCGCAAATCGTGGAACCCGTTCGCGGGGTCTGCCGCGGCGAGCGTGGCCGTTGAAGCGGCGAGGGCGATAATGACGAATGGTTTCATGGATCCTCCAGTCCATCGATTACGGCAACAGTCCCGGATCGGGGTGGCGAATCCGGCCGAGATCCTACAGCCGTCGAAGGTGGTGGAGGCCCCCACCCCGCCTTGCGCCATGCGGCCCGGGCGCAGCATCACCGGCCATGGGTCTGCCCGCCCCGGTCGTGCCGCGCAGCGAGGTGACCTTGATCGACGAGGCCGCCGCCGGCCTCGGCGTGGTCATCGCCGACCTGATGGACCGGGCCGGGGCCGCCCTCGCGCATGAAGCCCGGCGCATGGCCGGCGACGGTCTGATCGCGGTGCTGACCGGGCCCGGCAACAACGGCGGCGACGGGTGGGCCTGTGCGCGCCACCTGCATGCCCAGGGCGCGCGGGTGGTGGTGTGGCCGGTCATGCCACCGCGCAGCCCGCTCTGCCGGCGCCAGGCCGAGGCCTTGGGCGAGACCGTGTCCCGCCTCGACACCCTGCCCAATGACGCCGTGCTGGTGGTCGACGCCATCCTCGGGGCCGGCGTGCAGGGCCGCCCGCGCGAGCCGGTGGCGCGCGTGCTGAAGATGCTGCGCGAACGCGGGGTGCCGATCCTTGCCGCCGACGTCCCCACCGGCCTCGGCACCGACCTGGTGCTGCCGGCGACGCTCACCCTCTGCTTCCAGGTCGCCAAGAGCGAACTCCTCGGGCAGCCCGGCATCGGCGAGTTCAAGACGGTCGACATCGGCATCCCCGCCGCCGCCTACAAGGAGGTCCAGCCGGCCTGCCTGCGCCGCTTCCCGCCGCTCAAGCGCACTGGCCATAAGGGCACCCACGGCGAACTGCTGGTGATCGGCGGCGGACCGTTCCCGGGCGCGCTGGAGTTCGCCTGCCGCGCCGCGGTGATGACCGGCTGCGACCTGGTGCGCGCGTGGACCAGTGATGGCCCGCCGCTGCCGCCGACCATCGTCGCCCACCGCCAGGGCGGCAGCTCGTTGTCACCGGCCGAACCCGAGGAGCTGACCCCCCTGCTGGTGCGCGCCAGCGCCCTGCTCATCGGCAATGGCCTGGGCCGCGAACCCGGCGCGCACGAGGCGGCCCAGCAGGCGTTCTCCCTCGCCGTGGAAGTCGGCGTGCCGGTTATCATCGACGCCGACGCCATCGCCGCCCTGGCCGAGCAGTTGCGCAGCCTGCCCGTCGGCGACGCCCAGGTGCTGATCACGCCGCACCGCGGCGAGGCGCGCAACCTGCTCGGCGCCACGCCGGACGAAGAGATGCTGCACGCATTCGCCCGCCCCGACCGCGTGCTGCTCGCCAAGGGAGCGGTCGACCTGATCAGCGACGGCCGCCGCTGGCAGCGCAATGCGCGCGGAAATCCCCGCTTGGCCGTCGGCGGCACCGGCGACGTCCTCGCTGGGCTCGCCGCCGGCCTGGTCGCGCGCGGCGCCTCGACCTTCGACGCCGCGCGCATGGCGGTGCTGTGGCTGACCGAGGCCGGCGACGAATTGTGGCTGGAACGTGGCCCGACCTACGACTCGCTCGACGTGCTCGCGCGCTTGCCGGCGACGTTGCGCCGGCTGATGGAGCCGCTGGGGATGTGGCCACCCGTGCATTGAGCCGATCCGCCCGCACGGCGGTCAACCGAGGTCGGGCGCCTTGCCGTACACGTCGAGCTCCTCGCCCTTGCGGCCGACCTCGGCCTGCATCAGCACTTCGGCGGCGCGGCCCTTGTGCTCGCGCACCCAGAGGTCGTACAGCGCGCATTGGCGCTCGGGCGACAGGTCGCCCGGCGCGTCGGCGGCGAGCGCGTCCTGGCGCAGGGCATAGACCGAGACCGCAACCGAGACCGAGACGTTGAGACTCTGCGGGAAGCCGGTCATCGGGATCAGGAAGCAGCCGTCAGCGCCAGCGGCGGCGGCCGGGGTGACACCGGTCGATTCGCTGCCGAAAACCAAGGCAAGGGGTTGGCGCGCGAGCTGGTCGCGCAGCTGCTGTGGACCGACCACGGCGCTGGCGGCGAGGTCGCTGACCAGGATGCGGAATCCGCGCGCGCGCAGGGCGGCGTAGCACTCCTCGATGCGCTGGTGCACGTGCAGGTCGACGTAGTGGTGGCTGCCCTGGCTGACCCGCCGGTTGACCTTGAAGCGATTGGCCGCGGTGGTGACGTGGACCTCGGCCAAGCCGAAGGCGTCGGCGGTGCGCACGATGGCGGTGGCGTTGTGCGGGTCGGAACAGTCCTCGACCACCAGCACCAGGCGGCCGGTGCGCCGCGCCAGGACCTGGCGATAACGGCGTGCGCGTTCGGGTGTCAGCAGGTGGTCGACGGGATGCGGGCCGACCGGGCTGGGCAGGTCCCTCATCCCTCGGCCACGATCATGCCATCCTCGACCCGCACCGCGATGCGTTCCAGGCTCTCCCCGGCGCATGGGCCGGAAAAACAGAATCCGGTGTCGGCCGCGAACAGCGCCCCATGCATGGCGCAGGCGAGTTCGTTGTCGCCGGTCTTGCAACGACCGTCGCCCCAGTCGAGGCCGACGCCGACATGCGGACAGCGGTTGCGATACGCATGGATCGCACCACTGAGATTGACCAGGATCACGTCGAAGCCTTTGGCATGGCGGACGGTGATCTGATCGAAGTCGGTGCCGGCGTGCAGGACGGTGGCCATGGGTGGGCGATCCTCGGGCTGGCGGGCGGACGGCAACTGCCGGCATCCACGGCGATGGACACCCCGCCGCCGGAGCGGACAACCGCGCATGCGCTGGCTGCGGCTGATGGCGTTATGGCTCGCCGTCGCCGGTCTGTGCGCCGAGATCGCCGGCACGCCCGCGCCACCCCGACCAGGCCAGATCCCCGATGCCTGGCTGGGTTGGAGCAACGACGCTTTCGGCGGCGGCATCGGCGACAACACCGACGACTTCCGTACCAGCTCCTTCGGCGGTGGCCTGGCCATCGACGAGCGCTGGCTGGTCGCCGTCGATTTCAGCCTGCTCACCGCCAAGGAGGGCACCCCGCCCGGACGCAGCGACGAGCTGACCGCGACCCTCGGCTATCTCGCCGTGGAAGGCGGCGCGCGCGGTCCCGAGCCGCTGCCCTGGCTGGCGCTTGGGGCCGGCGTGCGCGTGCGCGGCGACCTCGGTGGCGAGACCGCGCAGAACCGCTGGCACCGCCACATCGACGTCGAGCTGGTCGATTTTCTCGAGTACGACGACGAGGGGGTGGATGGCGTCGGCTACGCGCTGGCGGGCTGGACCCGCCCCTTGCCCGGGCTGTGGCACGGCGACCGCCTGGCGCTCGACCTGGATGCCGGCGTGCTCGCCACCACTGGCGGCTCCCTCCAGGGCGAGGCCGAGCTCAAATTCGCCATCCTCGGCCGCGATGGCTCGATCTGGTTCGGCGGTCGCGGCCTGGGTACGCTCGGTCGAGCCACCAGCCCCACCGCGCGCGCCGTCGCCGAGCATGAAGAGGGCTGGTGGCTGGTCTATGGCGCCGGAATCGGTGGCTGGTTCGTCGATGCCGGCCTGAATCCCGTCGCTCGCGCCAGCGTCGGCCGGGTGGGCTGGATGTGGGGCCGCCGCGCCGGGCGCGAGCCGCCGGTCGACGGCGAACTGTCGGGCGATTTCGGCGTTTATGAAGGCATCGCGCTGGGCGTCGACCTGCGCTGGCGTCCGCGCTGGCTGGCTGGACTCCCCGCCGGCCGTCTGCTGCGCATCGCCGCCAGCTACCGCTTCGGCCGCACCGCCACCGCCTGGGAGGACAGCGAGGTGGTCTTCCGCCAGGGCACCGCCGGCCTTGAACTGGCCCCCGCGACCCGCCCCGGCTGGGCCATCGAACCCTACCTGCGCGCCGGCCTCGGCCTGCGCGAGGAGCGCGTCATCGATGGTGGCCCGCAACCCCGTTACCGCGAGGAGAGCATCGTCAGCGGCGTGGCCGCCGGATCGGCCGGCGTGCGCCTGCTGTTGCCCCACCAGGCGGAACGGGTGCGCTACGGCCTGGGCGCAGCGATCGACGGCTGGTTGCCCTTCCGCTCTGAGCCGATCGCGAATGCGACGCAGAGCGCGCGGTACAATGAGCCGGCGGTGGCGGTGGGGATGACGCTGACGGCTACGGTGGAGTGGTAGGCCGCGTCCCGCGGCCTACTGCTACTGTTTAACCCGACAAACCCTCACCCCCCAAGCCGGCAACGTCATCTCCAGTCCAACGTCACGCAACGTATCCGCGGTGATCGTCACCACCCCACCACTCCCAGCCGAAAAGTCCTGCATCTGGCAATCGCGACTGCCCAACGGCCCGGGATCGATCGCGCCAGTGGCCTGCTGCCAGCTCGCATTGACGACGACGAGCAGGCTGTGGTGCAGGTGCATCGTCCACAGGCAGGCGATGAGCGACATGCCGCCGGCATTGCGCGGTTCGAGCAGGCGCCATTGGCCGTCACGGCGCGCCGGCTCGCTGAGCAGGTGCATGAGTTCGCGATAGGCGTCGCGGTGCGCGCTGGAGCCGGTCTCGTTGGGACGGCGGGCGGCATGCAGGGAGCTGTGCAGGCGGCGGCCGTCCTCCTGGCCGTAGTGGAGCAGGAGCATGCCCGGCACCATGCCGCTGATCAGCAGCGCGGCGCGGTGGTGGGCGGGGTCGGCGAACTTAGCGGCGGCGCGCTGTTCCTCGTGGTTCTCGAGGAAACGGACGCAGTGGCCCTGGTAGTCGGGCGTCGCGCGCAAATGAGCGCGGATCGACTCGGCATCGCCATCGAGCAGGCGGTCGTAAAGGATCTTGTCGTAGGTGAAGTCGAAGCCGGCCTGCTGCAGCTCGTATTCGCGGTTCCAGTAGACTTCGGCCATGAACAGCGTGCCGGGGTGCTCGGCGCGCACGCGGTCGAGGCAGCCGCGCCAGAAGGGCTTCATCGGCCGCTTCCAGGTGTTCGAGAACACGTCGGGTAGCAGCAGCATGGCGACGTCGCAGCGCAGGCCATCGCAGCGCGCCGCGATCGACGAGGCGACCGTGACCATGGTCTCTTGCAGGCGCTCGTTCGAGTAGTCGAGCTGGATGGTCGAGCGCCACGGCGCGAAGAACGGGTCGCGACCGTGGGCGAAGATCTTGCCGCCGATGCGCACGTAGGCGTCGGGATTCTGGCGCAGCGTCCACTCGTCGCCCTGGACGCAGAGCTCGGGATTGGTCTGCGTCCACGCGTGGTCGAGGCCGATGTGGTTGGGGACGAAGTCGAGCATGAGCGACAGCCCGCCGGCCTGGGCGCGGCTGCGCAGGCGAGCGAGCGCCTCGTCGCCACCCAGCTCGGGCGCGACCTGGTACGACTGCACCGAGAACGGCGAGCCGCTGATGTCGGCGTCGGTGAAATCGCTGAGCACCGAGTTGAGGTAGTAGCGCAGGTGCGCGTCCTGGCGCGACATGCCCGCGCTGAGCGGCCCGGACGGCCACACCCCAAGCAGATAGATCCAGGTAAACCCATCCTCGACCAAGCGGTCGAGGCAGTCGTGGTCGAAATCATCGAAAGTGGCTGGGCGGCCCAGCTCGGCGCTGCGCTCGGTACGCCAGGTGCGCACGTTGAGCTCGTACACCTGCTGCATGGGCTGACGACTGTACGGCCGTAAGACGAGGCGCCTAGGCCGTTTTCCCTAGGCCTAAAACCGGCGATAGCGGCCCATCCGCGGCCTGGTCGTCGGTCATGTCGATCACCTGGGCGAGGGCCTCAGGTGATCAGGGTCGGCAGGATGTCCGCGCAGGCGCGCAGCGCCGAGCAGACATCCGAGAGGACCCCTGGAGGGCGCGCTGCCACACTCCCTGCTCCAGCCTTGCAGCTGGGCCACTCTCGCCGGTTTCATCTAGTTCCCAAAGCCGCAGGGGAGGCCACCGGCCTCCCCTGCGCATTAACCACCTGTTCCCCCCGGTTCCCAGGGGGCAGCGCCGGAGGCGCGTTCAATGGGGGTCGGCGCCTGATGCGCCAACCCCCATTAAAGCTTGATCTCAGGCTTGCGCAGCCCGGCGCCGAAGGCGCCGAGCGCGGTCGACAGCTCCTGCACCACGCTCTGGCCCGAACCCACGACCTTGTAGAGGTCGAGGTCGGTGTACTGGACGAGATCGCCGATGCGGGTCACGCCGAGGTTCTCGAGCACGCTGTTGCCCTTGGGGCCCAGCTCGAGCTTCTCGATCGACTCGCCGAGCACCTTCTGGTCGGCCTTGGAGAGCAAGCGCTCGTCGCCCTCGCGGTTCATGCCCAGGCGCAGGCCGCGCATGGCGAGCATCTCCTTCACTTCCTTGAGCGATGTCTCGCCGAAATTCTTGTAGGAGAGCATCTCCTGCTCGGTGATCGAGAGCAGGTCGCCGAGGGTGAAGATGTTCATCTTCGCCAGGCAGTTGCGCGAGCGGACCGACAACTCGAAGTCGTTGACCGGCGTGCGCATGATCTTTTCCATCTTCTCGCGCTCGCGCTCTTCGCGCTCGTCGTAGTACATGGTGCGCGAGGCCTTGGCGTCGCGCAGCAGCATCGCCGCGCGACGGTTGCGCGGGTTGTACGCCAGCACCTGGCGGAAGCAGTCGACCGCCGCGTTGGGCTCGCCGCGCTCGTCGTAGAGGATGCCGAGGTTGATGACGCCGGGGATGTAATGGGGCGTGACGTCGGCGCAGGTCAGGAAGTACTCGACCGCCATGTCGTCATCGCCGATGCGATCGAGCAGGACGCCGAGCTTGAACGCGGCTTCGACGTGCTCGGGATTGGCCTCGAGCGCCGCCTCGTAGGCGTTGATCGCCGATTCGGTGTTGTTGCGCAGCTCGTGGACGCGGCCCTGGAGGAACTCGCGGTCGGCGCCCTCGCCGACATTGCCCAGCGCCTTCTCGGCCTCGTCGGCGTGGTTGGCGTCGACCAGTGCGCGCACCACCTCGACCTTGGCCTCGGGCAGCGACTTGGCGGCGGCGGTGAAGCGGTCCTTGGCCTCGGCGTGGTCGCCGAGTTCGGCGTTGATCAGTCCGAGCAGGGCCTGGGCGTAGCCTTCCTTGCCATCACCCAGCAGTTCTTCGGCGTCGGCGAAGAAGCCGAGCGTGTAAGCGAGGATGGCGCCGCGGACCTTGGCGTCCTCTTTGAGGCTGCCGTCCTGGTGCAGGGCGAGCAGCTTGCGGCGCTCTTCGAGGTCCTGCTCGGCGACGCGACGCAGGACGCGGATCGCGGCAAGCGTAGGGCGCTCCGAACCGACGAGGATCTGGGCGCTCTTCGGGACCTGGATGGTGGGCATGCGGACTCCGGGATGAGGAAAGGGGCAGGGAAGGTACGCCGGGGACCGGAGGCGTCAATGCGCACGCGAGGGAGGTTGCGGCGGGGGCGGGCAAGCGCCGAGCAGCTGCTAGCCTCAGCCCCGGGCGCGCCCCAACCTAGCCAACAATTCGCCCACTTCCGTCTCGCTGATCACCAGCGGCGGCGCCAGGCGCAGGGTGTTGTTGCCCGACGGGCCGACGATGAGGCCTTGGGCGCGGGCGGCGGTGACCAGCTTGGCGGGGGCCTCGCCGAGCTGCACGCCGAGCAGCAGGCCGCGACCGCGCACCTCCTGGTTGGGGAAGAGGGCGCGCAGGCCGTCGGCGAGCTGGCGGCCGCAGGCGGCCACGTGCTCGAGGAAGCCCGGCTTGCGCACCGCGGCGAGCACGGTCAGGCCGGCGGCGCAGGCGAGGTGGTTGCCGCCGAAGGTGGTGCCGTGCAGGCCGGGTTTGATCAGCGCCGCGACGTGCTCACGGGCGACGATGGCGCCGATCGGGATGCCGCCACCCAGGCCCTTGGCCAGGGACATGAGGTCGGGCACCACGCCATCGAGCTGATGGGCGAAGCAGGCGCCCGTGCGGCCGACCCCGGTCTGGACCTCGTCGAGGACCATGAGCGCGCCGTGCTGGTCGCACAGGCGGCGGACGGCGGCGAGGAAGCCGGCCGGGGGCACGTTGACCCCGCCCTCGCCCTGGATCGGCTCGAGGAAGACGCCGGCGACATCCGGACCCATCGCCGCGGTCAGCGCGGCGGTGTCGCCAAAGGGCAAGAATTCGCACGCCGGCAGCGGCGCGAAAGGCTCGCGGTACTGGGGATTGGCGGTCAAAGACAGCGCGCCGAGGGTGCGCCCGTGGAAGCCGCCCTGGAAGGCGATGATGCGCGTCTTGCGGCCGCCGTGCTCGACATTACCCCACAAGCGGACCGCTTTATAGGCAGCCTCGTTGGCCTCGGCCCCCGAATTGCAGAACAGCACGCGCCCCGGGAAGGACGCCGACACCAGCTCGCGGGCGAGGTGCTCTTGCTCGGGGATGCCGTAGTGGTTGGAGGTGTGGACCACCGTCTGCACCTGGCGGGTGATGGTGGCCACCAGATCAGGATGGCAGTGACCGAGCACGCTTACCGCAACGCCAGCGAAGGCGTCGAGGTACCGCCGCCCCTGGTCGTCGGTCAGCCAGCAGCCCTCGCCACGCACGAAACGCACGTCCTGACGGGCGTAGTTCTGAACCAGGCAGGACGACGGGGCGACGGCGGGGGTGGATTCGGCCATGAGCGGCTCCCGGAGGCCAGAATAGGCGCCTGGTGGGCAAGGAGAAGAGCAGGCGGGCTCAAGGTGGTGCCTGCCAGGGCAGGTACAGGGGACGGGCATGGATTTGCGGTCGACGGACCTAGGCTGGCCGCCCCGCATGGCCAGTCATCCCCCTCCCCTTCCGCCTCGGACGCCCCGTTGGGCGCCCTGGTTCGTGCCGGTCCTGGTCGGCACGGCCGCCTGCGATCTCGCCAGCAAGGCGTGGATCTTCGCCCGCTATGGCGAGGGCGAGCGCTTCGGGAAATGGGGAGAGCTCGCCTACAACACCGGCGTCGCCTGGGGCCTGTTCGGCGACTATCCGTTCGCGGTCCTAGCACTGACCCTGGTGCTGATCCCGGTATTGTCCGTCGTCTGGTGGCTGCAGTTCCGCCGCGAAGGCGCGGCCGCCAACCTCGCTTTCGGCCTGATCCTCGGCGGAGCGCTCGGCAATGGCTATGACCGGGTGATGATGGGGCTATATCAGCACGCGCGCATGAGCGCCGCACCCATGCCCTGGCCCGGCTTCCAGGGAGTGCGTGACTTCATCCGCATCGATCTCAACATGATCGGCATCGATTACATATGGCCAAATTTCAATATCGCAGATGCCGCCATCAGCGTCGGATTCATCATCCTGGTCGCTTTGATGCTCTTCGCCACGGGGCCAGCCGCACCACGCCCGGCACTCGACCGGGCCAGTACCTGAACGCCGGAGCCGACCATGCGGGTTGACGCAGCCAATCGCGAGATCACCTGCAAGGTGGTCTACTACGGTCCGGGCATGTCCGGCAAGACGACGAATCTCAAGCAGATCCACGACCGCGCCCCGGCGCGGTCGGTGGGCGATCTGGTCACCCTCGACACCCACTCCGAACGCACCCTGCACTTCGACCTGCTGCCGATGGATCTCGGCCAGGTCCGCGGCCATCAGGTCAGGCTCGAATTCTATACCGTGCCGGGTCAGAGCTATTACGCCTCGACGCGCCGGCTGGTGCTCGACGGCGCCGACGGCGTGGTCTTCGTCTCGGACAGCCGCCGCGAAGCGCTTGACGAGAACATCGATTCGATGAACGACCTGCTCGACAACCTCCGGCATCTCAAGATGCCCGAGGACCTGCCGGTCGTGATGCAGTACAACAAGCAGGACCTGCCCTCGGCGCTCAAGCCCGAGCAGCTCGACCCCCTGCTCAACAGTCGGCGCTGGCCGAGCCATACCGCGGTCGCCACCGGCGGCATCGGCGTGATCGAGACGATGAAGGCGATCACCGCCCTGGTCCTCGAGCGGGTCAAGCAGATGCCCGCCGGTTCGGTCTCTGGACCTGCGCCGGCGGTGCCGGCGGCGACCCAGCAGACGGTCTGGCTGATCACCTGCTACCGCTGCCAGAACATGCTTGAAACGAAGGGCGCCAAGCGCGGCGACCTCTTCACCTGTGGCGCCTGCAACACCCCGCTTGAGATCGTCGATATCGAGCATGGCGTCACCCGCGGTCCGCAGGCGGCCCACGCACAGTCCCAGCCGCAATCGTTCGCAGTTACTCAGGCCGCCAATCAGGCCTATGTCCAGCCCGGTCCAGGCGCCGGCTATATCCCCGGCGGCGGCCAGGCCACCCACCTGCCGAGTCCGATCGCGCCGCGCGACGACAGCGGCGCCTACGGCCTGCAGGCGCTGACCGCCGAAGCCGGCAGCGCGCTCAACATCGGCTCTGGTCCGCATGGCATCGAGACGCCGCTCGGCAACTCGGCCTTCGAGCTGGATGGCTACGATCTGACGGCGGTGCTCGACGAGAACGTCCAGGGCCGCCGTTACCGGGTGAAGGAACGCGCCGGAGGGGCGCGCTTCCGCGCCCTGGTGCTTAACCCGACGTTGATGCGTCAGCCGGGCTATGCGACCCAGGTCGAGACCTACGCCCGCCTCGCCAGCCAGGTCCGTCATGGGAACCTCCTCGCGCTGCACAGCCTGCACCAGGGTCGCGAGACCCCGATCCTGCTCAGCGCCGATCCCACCGACCACGAGGCGCTGGCGCACGTGCTGGCGCGCCGGCGCGTGCTGGCGCCGCCCCACGCGATCCAGATCGCACGCCAGATCGTCCTCGCCCTCGAGGAGGCCTCGCGCCAGGGCGTCGTCCATGGCTGGCTGCGGCCCGAGATCGTGCTGGTCGACGCCGACAGCAACGTGCTGGTCGACGAGATCGGCGTCGCCAAGTACCACCGCTATTTGGTCCGCGAACTGTCAGGCGCGAGTGCGGCGACCGAGTACTACCTCGCCCCCGAACACCTCAGCGACGACGTGCGCAGCGACATCCGCTCGGACATGTTCATGCTCGGGGCCCTGCTCTTCCGCATGATGACCGGCGAAGGCCTGATCACCGGCTACACCGCGCACGAAGCGCTGCACAAAGTGGTCGCCACCGGCTGCCGCACCATGCGCTCGGTGCAGCCGAACCTCAGCCGCGACCTCGACGGGTTCGTCCAGCGCATGGTCGCGACCGAACGCAAGGACCGGCCGCAGACGTGGCGTGAAGTGCTCGACCTCTGCGACCGCTTCGGCGGCGGCGCCAAGCGCCAGACCTTCCGCCTGACCCAGGGCCATCCGGCGCCGAGCAGCGGCACCTCGCGCAGCGGACGTCCGCCGGCCCCGGCGCAAGGCACTGCGCGGCAGCCGCGCAGTGGCGGTACGGGGCCGCACGTGCGCCCTGCCACCGCGCCGTACACCCGCAACCCGGAATCGGGTGCGGTCATGGCGGCGGAGCGTCGCCTCGCCGCCCGGCGCAAGGGCGGCAACGGTTTCGGCGTGGTCATGGCCATCCTGATCGTGATTGCCGCCGCCTTCGCCGTAGTCTTCGTCATGACCAACACCCGGCCGGTCGCCAGCACTGGGCCGACCATCGGCCCCGACGGCAAGCCGCTGCGCCCGATCATCGGTCCGGGGGCCAACCCGCCCGATCGCTCGCCCCTGACCGACGACCTGCCCCAGCCGATGGTGCCGCCGACCAGGTCGGTCGCCCTGGGACCGAACACCAGGCCGCCCAGCACGCTGACTCCGGCCCCGCCGGTCGGCCCTGCCCAGGCGCAGCCGGGGACGGTCAAGACGCCGCCCCTCGACATCGTGCAGATCGGCGACGAGGCCTATGGCACCTTGATGCTCAAAATCTCCGACGCCGAGCGCGCCAGCCGCTTCGGTGAGGCGCTCGCGCTATGCGAACGCCTGCCGCCAGAGGCACGCTCGCAGCGCATCGGCGACGTGCGCACGCAGCACGAGGCCCGTCGAGTCGAGGTCGAGAAGAAGGTGCGCCTTGCGAGTTCGCTCGAGGACGCGCGCGGCATGCTCGACCTGGCGACGCGGACCTGGAACATGCCGGGCGATCAGGAA
>Ga0163148_10002944_pt1 | contig 19569 bp, 11 predicted proteins | sample OliLakLV19MP7P2_FD_148606 | JGI IMG/M metagenome (GOLD analysis project Ga0163148, IMG submission 148606) | Freshwater microbial mat bacterial communities from Lake Vanda, McMurdo Dry Valleys, Antarctica- Oligotrophic Lake LV.19.MP7.P2 | ecosystem: Environmental > Aquatic > Freshwater > Lake >...
CCCCCGTGCCCGCCCCGGGGTGGGATGGTGATGACCGCACGCTGGTGCCGCGCAGCGTGCCCGCGCCCAGCGCGACGTGGGATGGCGATGATCGCACCCTGGCACCGGGTGCGGCGACGGGTGCGGGGGCGGCGCCGACGGCGCGGGTCGGCATGTGGGATGGAGATGACCGCACCATCGCCCCGGCCTCGGCCACCAGTTCGGTCTTCTTCACCCCGTCCCCAGCATCGCCGGCGACCGTCGCCCTGACCGGCATCCTCGGCGGTCGGTCGCTTCCCGGCGCGGTCGCGCGTCCACCCGCCGCCAGCGGCAGCGAGGGGGGCTGGCTGCAGGATGGCGAGCCGGGGCCGCTGAGCGGTCGCACTCTGGGCGACTTTATCGTCGGCACGGTGCTTGGTGAGGGCGGCATGGGCCTGGTGTACCGCGCCCAGCAGGTGTCGCTGCGTCGGCACGCCGCGCTCAAGGTGCTGGCCAGCAATCTCGCCAGCGATGACACCCTGGTTCGGCGCTTCTACGCCGAGGCGCACACCGCTTCGCGCATCGCTAGCGAACACGTGGTGCAGGTCTACTTCGCCGGCGAGGTCGACGGCACGGTGTTCTTCGCCATGGAGTTCGTCGCCGGCACCGACCTGCACAAGCTGGCGCAGGCGGAACTCGCCGCCGGTCGCAAGATCGTGGCCGAGCGCGCACTCGACTTCGTCGCCCAGGCGGCCGATGGCCTCGTCGCCGCCGCGCTGCGCAACGTCGTCCATCGCGACATCAAGCCGCAGAACCTGCTCGTCAGTCCCGAAGGGGTGGTCAAGATCGCCGACTTCGGCATCGCCAAAGCCCTTGACGAACAATCGCTGACCCTGGCCGGGCAGACCGTCGGCACGCCCTCCTATTGCAGCCCCGAACAGGGCCGGGGCATGACGGTCGATCATCGCAGCGATCTCTATTCGCTGGGTGTGGTGATGTACGAACTGCTCACCGGGCAGAAGCCGTTCGCCGCCAACTCGCCCAACGCCCTGATCTACCAGCACAACTACGCCGAGCCGAAGCCGCCGAGCAGCCTCGACAGCACCATCCCCCAGGCCTACGAGGCCGTGGTCATGCGCCTGCTGATGAAGGATCCGGCGCAGCGCTATCAGTCAGCCACCGATCTCGCGGCCGACCTGCGTCGTCTGCTCGCCGGCCATGCGCCCTCGGTACCGGCGTGGACCGGAGCCCAAGGCACCGGCGCCAAGGAGGCGCTCGCCCGCGACCAGGGCTGGCGGCGCAAACTGCTGGTCCCGGCCCTGGCGGCGATGCTGGTGATCGGCGGCGGCACGGTGTGGGGCGTGGCCCATGTCGTCGCCGGCCGCGCCGAGCAGGGCGAGATCCAGCGCCGCAAACAGAACCTGTCCACGCTCGACCATGCCCTCCCTCCGCCGGCTTCCGCGGGCGAGGACATCGCCTGGTTGGCGCCGCGCGTGGGCGACACCGAGACCGACCTCGTGCGCTGGCAGGGCAAGCTGGTCCGCGTCGCCACCCTGGATGCCCGCCTGGCGGGTCTCGATAGCGCCGGGTTGCTGCCCCATGGCCAGCGCAGTGCGGCCGAGGCCGACCTCGCCGCCTATGTTGCCGAAGTCGGACCATCGGCACCCTCCGCGCAGCGCTGGGAGGCGGTGTTGGCCGCGACACGCGACGAGATCACCCGCTTGGCCGGTGAGCTGGCGGCACTCGATCGCCCGGGCCTGATCAACCGTGCCACGGCCCTGCGCCTCGCCGCCGCGAGCCTCAGGCTCGACCCGCTGGTCGCCGCCGATGATGCCGACGCCACGCGCTGGCGCGGCATCCTCGCCCAGCGCGACCAGCGGGTCGCCCAGTTGCGCGATGAACTGACCGCGCTCGACGACGCCACCGCCACTCTCATCCAACCGCGGGCCGAACGTCTCGTCGCCAGCCTGGCGGAATGGTCGCTGCTCGGCGTTGCCGACGATGCGGTGGCCACCCGCTGGAGCGCGGTCCTCGCCACCTTCAACGATCGTCTGGCCGGGTTGCGCGCCCGCCTGACGCGTCTCGATCGCGTCGATCAGCCCAACCTGCCATTGGTCGAGGAACTGGCTGGCGACCTGGCCGCCTGTCGGGCCATCACCGCGCCAGAAGATCCCCAGCGCCGTGCCTGGGAAGCCAAGGTCGAGGCCACCGCCCAGCGGGTCGCGGTCTTGCGCGGCGAGTTGGCGGGACTGCTCGATCCCAGCGATGGGCTCAGCCTTGACCGGCTGGTTGCCGCCCAGCGCTTCCTCGGCACCTACCGCGCCGAGGTCAGCCCCGACGACGGTCGCCTGGTCGCCTGGGAGCGCCGTGTCGCCGCCGAGCGCCGCGACATCGATGCCTTGTACGCCGCGGCCGGGCGCCTGGCTCAGTCCGGCCGTCTGAATCCGAGCGAGCGCACTGCCGCCACTGCTGCCGTCGCCGCCTTGGCCACGCGCCGCGCCGCGGGTGAGAGCGAGCTGGCGGCGTGGCGCCAACGCCTGGACGACGAAGCGCACGAGGTCGAGAGTCTGCGCCTCGCCCTCGCCGCGCACGCCACGGCCGGCACCTTGCGCGGGGCCACGGCCGGCGAGACCGCGACCGCGCTCGTCGCCATCGCCGGAGTGGATGACCTCGCATCCCAGACGCTGCTCGGCCAACGCGAGGAACTCCTGCGTCTGGCCGAGGTGCTCGCTAGTCTCGATCGCCTCACCAGCGAACCGACCGAGGCCCACGCCAAACATGCGCGCTGGGTGGCGTTGACGCCGGTGGGCGACGCCGATGGGCAGCGCTGGGGCGCCAAGCTCGAACGCATCGCTTCCGCGCGCGCGGCGTGCGTGGATCTCGATGGCGTCGCCGACCCGTCGCCCGCGTGCTTGGCCAGTCTGGATGACCTGCGCGTCGCCTTGGTTGGTCAGGCGGATCCCGAGGTGCAGCGCTGGAGCACGCGCGTGGCGGACATCGTCCGGCTGCGCCGGCACCTCGCCATCGCGCTGGCCGAACCCGTTCTGCCGCCGGGCGCGGCGGGCGATCTTTCCGCCCTCGCCGCCATGGTCGGAGAGACCGCCGAGATCGCGGCGTGGCGCGAACGCACGCGCGCGCTCGCCGGTCCGCCGCGGCCGGGCTGGGCGGTCGATGGCGGACACGATCACGCCGGGCCGTGGGTCGAGGTCGCGGCGGCCGGGCAACGTTTCCGCCTGCGCCATGTCGCCGCCGGCCCGGTGGCCCTGGGCAGCCCCAGTGATGAACGCGGCCGCGATGCCGACGAGGGCCCGGCGACGGTGCTGCTGCGGCAGTCCTTCTGGATGGCCGAGACCGAGGTGCGCCAACGTCTGTGGCAGGCGGTGATGGGCAGCAATCCCAGCACGTTCGTCGCGGCCGAGCGCCCCGTCGACTGCGTGTCGTGGGATCAGGCACAGGCATTCTGCGCCCGCCTGGCGGCGCTGGTCCCGGGGTTTTCCGCGCGCCTGCCCAGCGAAGCCGAGTGGGAACTCGCCTGCCGCACCGGCAGCAGCGGCCCCTTCCACGGACCGCAGGGCGCGCTGCCCGCTGGCCGGCTCGCCGAACTGGCCTGGCTCGCGCCCATCGATGGCACGCGCGACGTCGGTCGGCTGGCTCCCAATCGTCTCGGGCTGCATGACATGCACGGCAATGTCTGGGAGTGGTGCGCAGACCGCTACGACCGCTATCCCACCCAGCCGGCCGAGAACTGGGTCGGGGCGCGTGGCGACCAGCGGGTGGTGCGCGGCGGATCGTGGGCGGATCCCGCCGATGCCCTGCGCGCCGCCAATCGCGTCGCCTTGGCGCCGGGAGCCCGCTCGCGCATGGTCGGTCTGCGCATCGCCGCCAGCGTGCAAATACCCACCCCATGAGCCCAGCCGTCCGTGCCCTGGTCGAAGCCGCCCGCCGCGGCCGCCTCATCGATCCGGCGATGAGCAAGCGTCTTGTCACCGCCGCTGCCGGCGTCAGCGATGTCGCGGGTTTGGCGCAATTCCTCGCCGGTCCGGAAGGACCCGGCGGCCAGCTCGCCGGACGCCTCGGCTCGTTGCTCGCTTCACCCGACGCCACCTTTGGCGCCTGGCGCCCGCAGGCACGGTTGCTCGACGGGTCCGCTGGTGAGGCGTGGCTGGCCAGCGATGGGTCGGGGCCGCTGGCGCTGCTGCGCGTGCTGCCTGCAGCTGGGCTGGGCGCCGGGGCGACGCTGGCGCCGGCCGAGGCCAGGCGTCGCTTCCTGCGCCAGTTCGAAGTCTGCCGGCAGCTGAACCATCCTCATATCGTCGGCCTGCTCGGCAGTGGCGAACTCGCGGATGGCGGACTGTGGTTCGCGGTCGAATACGCCGAGAGCGGCGATCTCTCCGACCTCCTGCGGCTCTACGGTGGTCGCCTCGCCGAGACCCAGGCCCTTGGTCTGGGCGCGCAGATCGCGGGGGCCCTGGCGGAACTCGACCGGCTCGGTCTCGTCCACCGCGCCATCTCTCCCGCCGCGATCATCGTCAGCGCCGACGGCGGCGCCAAGCTCGGCAACCTCTTCCAGGCCCGCAGCTCGGAAACGTCGGATTTCACCATCATGGGCACGATCGTGCGCTCGGATGGCGACTGCACGTGGATGCCCCCCGAAGCGGTGCTCGATGCCGGTGACTGGACCATCCGCTCGGATGTCTATGCGCTGGGATGCGTGCTCTTCGCCTGCCTGGGCGGACGTCCACCATTCATCGGCGCCTCGCCCGAAGTCATGCATGGACATGTGTCGCAGCCGCCGCCCGATCTGCGCGGCCTGGTACCCGGTCTCGACCGGGCGAGCGTGGATGCGATCAACGCCTGCCTGGCCAAGGAACCATCGCGCCGGCCGACCGCGAAGCTGTTGAGCGAAGTGCTGCTCGCCGCGCGCGCGCGCCTGGCGAGCCGTTCGGAAACGTCGAATCACCACAGCAGCAGCGTCGCCGATAACAGCGAGCGCGCACCATCGACGTTGCGCACACCCCGCCCCGGCACGGCGCCACGACGGCGGCGGATCAGCCTCGCCGGCGAATTCACCGATGTGCCGATGAACGAGGTGCTGCAGACGCTGTCGCGCGTCAAGGCCACCGGCGTGCTGCAGATGTGCGATGCCCGCGGCGTCGCCCAGGGCCTGGTCGTCCTCGATGGCGAACCCGCTGGGCTGCTCGCCGGCGAGGCCGAACTGAGCGAACTGGCCGAGCGGCTTTGCGATGTGCCTGGAATCGATCTCGCCCGCATCCGTTCCCGGCTCGCCGGGCAGGGCACGCCGGCGGAACGGCTCGCCTCGCTGTCGCGCGAAGGGCTGGTTGCCGAAGCGGCCCTGGTCGAGGAGTTGACTGCCCAGTTGTTCGACGCCATTACCCGCCGATTCCTTGAGCATGCGGGGGCGTTCACCTTCCTCAGCGACGATGGCCAGGATGCCCTCGCCGAGGCTGCGGTGGCGATCGCCCGCCTGCGGCCGCTCACGATCAACCTCAATCGCCTGCTGATGGAGGCCGCGCGCCAGCTCGATGAATGGACGGCACTGCACCGGCGGCTACCGGGTCCCTGGGCGCTGCCGGTGCTCGACCCGATCAAGGCGGAATCGGCGCGCACTGAATATGCTTGGTGGCCCGAGCGCGCCGTTCTCGCCACGATCGATGGCGCGACCAGCCTGGGCGGCGTCATCGCGCTGGCCCGCGCCTCCTCGTGCGCGGCATTGCGCCTGATCGCGAAGCTGACCGAGCGCGGCGATCTCGGCTTCGTCCCGCTCGAGACCCTGATCGCCCGCGCCGAGGCGCTGGCCGACCAGCCGTTGGCCGCTGAACCCTATGCCCGCGCCGCGCTCGCCACCCGGCCGGGCGATCCGCGGGCGGCGCTCGCCTTCGCCCGTTGCCTGGCCGCCGTCGCTTTCGATCACGGTGCTGAGGCCGTATTGAACACGCCCGCGCCGACGACCGGGCGAATGATCGACCAGGGCTTGGCCGAGGCGGCGCATGCTGCGCTGACGCCCATCCCGACCTCGACCTTGGTCGGCCGCATCGAGGACGCCTACGCCGGCGAGTGGCTCGCCCTGCTGTCAGCGGCCGACGGTTCGGGCCTGGGCCTCCACCTGTTCGCCGCCGATCTGCTCGGCGTGGTGCAGCTCGGCAAGCTCGCCAAGCCGCCAGTGCTGCTCAGCCTACGCAAGTATCCAGAACAGCTCTTCCTGAGCGAAAGCCAGCAGCTGAGCCGCAGCCACTGCGCGCTCGCATTGGGCGACAGCGGCGCGACGTTGCGCGATCTTGGCGCCGCCAATGGCACCTGGCTCGATGGCGTCCGGCTCGCTGCCAACGGCGAAGCCCCGGTGCTGCCGCGGCGAGAGCACCGTCTGCAACTCGCCGGTGTGATCGATCTGAACCTGCGCCTGCTGACCCTGTCGGCGCGCTTGCCGGGGGTGCCGGGCACGCCGGTGCCCGAGTCGGCCGTCTCGGCTCTGGCCATCGAGCGCGTCGGCAATCGACCGGAACTGGCCTATGCCCTGGTACGTCACCGCCTGGGAGTGGGTGGGGCGGGGGCGGAACTCTGCCTGCCAGGATTCGCGCCAGGCGTGCAGCTGCTGATCGGGCGCAGCGCCGGGCGTTGGCTGTGGTCGATCGTTCCGCAGTGCACCACCTGGAAGCCGCTGATCCTCGGCCAGCCGATCGCCGTCGGCGGCATGACGCTGCAGGCGGCGGCGGGCGCCTACGGATTCTATCACTAGGAGTCTGTCGGGGATAGCGAGCGAGGCTGGCGACGTGGATCGGATGGCACCTCCAAGGCGGCGAAACGGCCCAAGGTAGCACCGCTACCTGGCCGTTTCGCCAACACGCAGGAGATGCCGTCCGAGACCGAGCCAGCGCGACGCTCGCTATCCCCGACAGGCTCCTAGCAGATCGGCTCAGCTATCCACGCCGAGGACGATCAGGCTGTGGTCGTCATCCTTCGCTCGACCGCGAAGGTGGGCGGTGACGGCGCTGACGATGGCCTCGATCAGGGCGGTCGGGCCGAGCGCGGCGGAGGCCTTGATCACGGCGTGCAGGCGGTCGTCGCCGAACTGCTCGTCCTCGTGCCCCATCGCCTCGGTGATGCCGTCGGTGAAGAGCAGGAAGACGTCACCCTGGTGCAGCTGGGTGCGCTCTTCGGCGAGCTTGGCGATGAACAGTTCTTCGCCCGGGAAGCCGACCGCCATGCCGGCGGGGGTAAGCACCTCGATCGCGCCGCTTGCCGCCCGCCAGACCAGCGCGGGATTATGGCCCGCGCGCACCCAGGTGACGAGCCGCCGAACGGGATCGAGGACGGCGTAGACCATGGTGATGAAGCTGCCGCTCCCGCCGCCGCCGAGATCGTTGGCCATCGCCCGGTGCAGCTGGATCACCGTCTGGCGCGAATCCAGGCCCTGCGTCGCGAACAGTTCGACCAGCTTGTTGGCCATGGCCATGAGCAGACCGGCGCGCACCCCGTGCCCGCTGACATCGCCCTGGGCGAAGGCGAGCCGGCCATCGCCGAGGCGGACGAATTGATTGAAATCTCCCGACAGTTCTGTGCATGCCGCGTAGTACGTGGCGATATGGAAACCGGGCAGCGCCGGAGGGTGGCGCATGAGCTGCAGCTGGAGGGCGCGCGCCTGGCCAAGCTCGTGCTGGACCTCGCTCTGAGCCGGAGCCGCCGCCGGGCCAGAGGGGGCACGCAGCCCTTCGGCGGCGAGGGGGCTGGCTGCCACCTCGGCCACGCTATGGATCCGCCAAGCGGCGAGGGCCTCGCACACGTCGCGATGGGCGAGGACGGTGGCCTGGCGATCATCCGACGTGGTCACCTTGGGCAGCGCCTGCAGACAGCCGGGGCAGATCCAGGAACCGTCGCTGCCACTGATGCGGAAGGCGGGATCCTGTGCCAGGCGGAACGCGAACTCGGCCTCGTCACGCCGCTGGCGCAGGGTCTCGTCGGTTGGCCACTGCCCACCGGCATGCCAGGCCGGACAGGCGAGTTCGAGATGGTCGGCGATCGTCCCGAGCAGGCTGCCGAGCGTGGCGTGCTCGGCGTGGATGCCGGTTGCGCAACAGGGACACAGCCACGCCGAACCATCGCCGACGAAATGCCGCCAGGATGGGTCGCTGACCAGCCGCCGGCGGATCTCACTGAGCAGGGTCTCTGCCATGGCCGTTTACCTTAACCACGGCGCCCGAGCAGACCAGTCCGGCCTCTGCCCGGCGTTCAGGGCGCGCCGTGTCCCGTCTCATCGGTCGTTGGCGCCGTTCGGGGTCCGCCGGAGCGCAAGGTCGACACCGCCCATGCTGCCTGCGGATCATCGACCGCGACCCGATGGACGCCGCCGCTGAACTGCTTCTGGATGCGCTCGTATTCGCCGTGCTTGGTCGGATCTGGGTAGCGCCAATCGTGCAGGTAGCAGATCTTCTCAATGCGCGCCTGCAGCAGCTCTTTCGAGCAGCCGAAGCACGGGCGCATGGTGGTGTACATGTTCGCGCCGGCGACGGCGATGCCGAAGCGCGCGGCGGCGAGCAGCGCGTTCTGCTCGGCGTGCACGCAGATGCACAGGTCGTAGCCGGTGCCCGATGGGTATTCGCCGCGATGCGCGCAGCGGTGGCAGCCGCCATCCAGGCAGTTGGGCATATTGGCCGGGGTGCCGTTGTAGCCGGTGGAGATGATCCGCCCGTCGAGCACGACGATGGCGCCGACCCGGTTGCCGTGGCAGTTGGCGCGCCGGCGCACCGCCATGGCGATGCCCATGAAGTAATCATCGGGCGTGACGCGCGCTTCGCTGGTCATGGTCGGCATTCGAAGGGCTTCGACCGACGCTTCCAGGAGCAACCCGCGACGCTGCGCAGCCGGACCGTCAGCCCACGTAGAAGCGCACGAGGTGGTAGAACACCGGCGCGGCGAAGCACAGCGAGTCGATTCGGTCCATGATGCCGCCATGTCCGGGAATGGTGTCGCCGTAATCCTTGATGCCGGCGTCGCGCTTGATCGCCGACATGACGATGCCGCCGGCGAAGCCCATGAGGGTGATCGCGAGCGCCATCCCGGCTGCCTGCAGCGGAGCGAATGGTGTCGCCCACCATAATCCCGCGCCGACCGCGGTGGCGCTGACGACGCCTCCCACGAAGCCCTCCCATGTCTTGTTCGGGCTCAGGTGCGGCGCGATGCGGTGACGTCCGCAGAGTTTGCCCCACACGTACTGCAACACGTCGCTGAGCTGCACCACCAGCACCAGGAAGAACAGCAGCGTGGCGTTGCCACCGGCGTAGCCCGGGATATCGAGCGCGAGCAGCGCCGGCGCGTGGCTGATGAAGTAGACGCAGATGGTCTGGGCGAAGAGCAGGCGCGCCACCCGCGCGAGGTAGTCGCGATGGTCGCCGGTGAGCGTGCTGCGGATGGCGACGAAGCAGAAGGCGTAGACCGGGATGAAGACCATCGCCATGCCCTGCCAGCCGATCCAGACGAACACGTACTGGAGGGGGACGACGACGAAAAACATCCAGAACAGGGTGCGGTGGTCGGCGCGGCGAGTCGGACTGATCGAGACCATCTCGCGCAGCGCCGCGAACGAGACCAGCGCGAAAAGCAGCGCCGACCACCCAGCTCCACCGGCGAGCGCGCCGCCGAAGATGGCGCACATCCACCACCAGGCGCGGGTGCGCTCGCGCAGGTTGGCAACCGTGGCCCGCGCGCCCTCGCTGGTGACGACCCGGGCCAGCACCCCGCCGACCACGGTGGCCACCAGCAGCAGACCGAGCACGCCCAGCGTCAGCCAGGTGGCATCGGTCACGAGGCCCTCGGCGGGAAGGCTCATGGCGTCGCTTCCGTCGGCGCGAGCTCGTCGATCTCGGCCAGCGCCGCCACCGCCGCGCGCGCGCGGGCGAGGAATCTGTCTTTGTCCTCGCCTTCGACCACGGCGATCGGCGCGCCGAAGCGCACCTGGGCGAGCAGGGGGATGAGGATGACTTCACCCTTGGGGAGGATGCGGTTGAGATTCTCGAGGTGGACCGGCACCAACTCGATTTCCGGATGCTTGCGTGCGAGATGCCAGAGGCCGGCCTTGAACGGCTTGAGTTCGTCGTCCTGGTTGCGCGTGCCCTCGGGGAAGATGACCAGCGAAGCGCCGTCGGCGAGCGCGGCCTCCATCGCCGTCAGCGGGTTGTTCGCCGCGGTGATGCCGCTGCGGGCGATCAGCACCGCGCGGAACACGCGATGGGCGAGCCAGCGGCGAAGGGGGCCGCGCTCCCAGTAGTCTTGCGCCGCGATCGGGCGCACCCGCGCGCGCAGGTCGTCGGGCAGACTGGCCCAGATCACCGGAAGATCGAGATTGCTGGTGTGGTTGGCGAAGTAGATGCGCTGGTGCGTCGTCAGCGGTTCGCAGCCGATCCAACGCGCGCGAACCCCGGTGACCAGCCGGATCAGTCCGGCGATCATGGTGTCGTCGCAGCGCGCTCGGCCAGCGCGGCGACGATCGCCCGCGTGCGCCGCACGCAGGTCCACGCCGCACCCAGGCAGATGACGACGAGCGCGCCGGCGATCACCCAGCCGTCCCAGCCGCGCGCATGGAGCAGGGCGGCGAGGACGCAGGCGGCGGTCAGCACCGCCATCCGGTGCGGCTTGGCCATCGGCCCGACGAACGACTGCGCCAAGCCGACCGAGCCGCCGAGGACGCGCGTGTAGGCGGTCATCAGCGCCAGGGCGGCCGCGAGCCAACCCAGATCCCGCCCCCACGGGCAGGCGATGATCGAGGCCCCGGCAGCGACCAGGATCACCACATCGGCGATGCGGTCGGGCAGGTCGTTCCACACCTCACCCGCTGCCGTGCGCCGGCCGTGCTCGACCGCCACCATGCCATCGAAGAGATTGCAGAGCAGCCGTCCCTGGATGGCCAGGGCGGCCAGCAGATAAAGGCCGCTCGCGAGCCATCCGGTCTGATACCGGGTGCCGACCAGGGCGGCCCCCGCGACCAGCGCCGCGATCACGCTGGTCGCGGAGATCGTGTTCGGACGCACGCCACGTCGCGCCAGCCAAGCCGCGCAGCTCGTGGCCCAGCCCGAATGGCGCGTAGAGAGCGGGCGACGGGTGGGTTCTCCGGGCATCGCGGGGGTTATGGCGGAAGGCCCACCTCGGCAAGGGTGACGGATCCCATCATGGGCCCACATCCCCGCGAGAGTGTCCCAGCAGGGACTTAGGTTAAGAAGGAGGGGCAACCTGCCAGCCGACGGTGTCTGCGAAGCAGACTTGTGTCCGACCCGGTTGGTGTTTAAATAACCCCTTCGCCTGCCAGAGGCTCTGGTGGCGCCTCGGCCCGGATGGGCCTGATGGAAACCGCTTCACGATGTCTCCCGTCAGCCGTGTATCCCAGCTTTCCTCGCTTGGCGTGCGTCCTGTGACGCCGCGGGTGGTGGCTTGGTCACCGGCATGTCGCAGCTTCCGTGGGTTCCGTCGGGTCGCCTCCGCGCCCTCACTCCCGACCAGGAACATCCATGTCAGAATCCCAAGAACCGAACGAGCTGTCGACCAAGTCGACCAAGGATCTGCGCCAGCTCGCCGGTGAGCACAACATCCAGAACCGCAGCAAGCTCGGCCGCGACGACCTGATCGTCGCCCTGGCCCAAGCGGTCTCGAACCGCCTCCTGGCCGGCGATGCCGTCCCGGAACCGCCTGCGGCGCTGTCCATGGCCGCCAATGCCGGCGCCGAACCCGAAGTGATCGACGCTGCCAGCGTCGCGTTCCTTTCCCCCGCCCCGAGACAGGCCGTGGAAAGCACCGACGCCGACGATGAGGATGACGATGACGAGGACGATGACGGCGAGCCCGACGTGCTCGATGCCGCCAGTCTTGGTCAGGGCGGTGAACCGGGTCAGCCGGGCGAGCGTCGTCGCCGTCGGCGTCGTCGCCGCCGGCGCGGCGGTCGGGTCCAACTCGACGAGCATGGGCAGCCGATCCCCCAGGCGCCGGGCGCGCCCGGAGTCCCCAGCGAAGGCGGTGAGGCGGCTGCTGCCGCCCTTCCCGTCGATGACGGTGCCGTCCCTGCCGCGCCCGACGTCCGTCCCGATCAGCGCAGCGAGCCGCGCGACGGCAACCGCGAACCGCGCGACCAGCGCCAGCCTCGCGACGGCAATCGCGACCAGCGCGAGCCGCGCGATGGCAACCGCGAACCGCGCGACCAGCGCGAGGGCAACCGCGAACCGCGCGACCAGCGCGAGGGCAACCGCGAACCGCGCGACCAGCGCGAGGGCAACCGCGACCAGCGCGATGGCGGGCGCCCGCCGCGCGACGGTATCCGCGATGGTCGCGAATCGCGCGACGGCCGCGATCCCCGCGATGGCCGGGACCAGCGTGGCCGGCCGCCTGAAGGCGCGCAGCCCAATCGCACGCCGCGCCCGCGTCTCGACGGGCCGCAGCGTCCGATGCCCAGCGTCCTCGAACGCCTGTGCACCTTTTCGCGTGGCATTCTCGAACTGTGCGACCCCAGCACGCCGTCGTGGGCCCAGGCCCGCCTGAGCGAGCTGCTGGCCGAAGCCGGCCTGGCGCCGATTCCGGCCAGCGGCCCCGCCCACGCCGAGTTCCACGAGATCGTCGGCACGGTCGTCACCACGTCGGTTCCCGCCGGACACATCGCGGTGGTCGAAGCCCCCGGCTTCGCTCTGCGTGGTGACCGCGGCGACCTCTTCCCGCTGCGCAAGGCGCGGGTGAAGGTCGCACCGGGCGCCGAACGTGCCCCGCAGCCGGTGGCTCCTCGGGCGATGGCTCCAGTCGCGGGTGAGCCGGAAGTGCTTGGCCCCGAGACCGACCTCGTCGACGTGCCGAGTCCCGCCGCCGAGCCGGAAACCGTTCCCGCCCAGCCCATCGACTCCGTGGCCAGCGAGACCCCGATGCCGGTTCCAGGCGAAGCGATCGCGCCCGTCACCGAGGATGCTGCGGGTTTTCCCCTCCCCGCCCGGACGGTGACGCCGACCGAGGCGGGTGACGAGGAGAATCGTCCGCGCAATGACCAGGGCGGACGCCGGGGCCGCGACCGCGGCCGTGATCGCGGCGATGGCCGCCGTGGCGACGACGATGCCGGCCGCGAGGCGGCTCCGCGCGAAAACCATTACTCGCGCGTGACCCCGGCCAGTGCAGCGCCGCCGCTGCCGCTGGTGTCGCAGCATGCCGATGAGCTGGCCCTGCGCCCGAAGGCGGAGGGCTTCCGCGAACTCGGCCTCAATGACCAGATCCTCGCCGATCTCGCGGCGATGGGCTATTCGACCCCGACGCCGATCCAGGCCGAGGCGATCCCCACCGTGCTCGCCGGCAAGGACATGATCGGCCAAGCGCAGACCGGTACCGGCAAGACCGCCGCGTTCGTGCTGCCACTGCTGCAGAAGCTGTACCAGCACGAAGGCGCCGGTCCGGTCGGCCTGGTGCTGTGCCCGACGCGCGAACTCGCGCGCCAGGTTTACAACGAGTTCGTCAAGATGGCCGGTGCCTCGGCGGCGCGCGCGGCGATCATCTATGGCGGCGTATCGATGGACGACCAGTTCGACGCGCTCAACAAGCATCCGCACGTCGTGATCGGCACCCCTGGCCGCATCATCGACCACATGAAGCGCAAGACGCTCGACCTGTCGCGCCTGACCACGGCGATCCTCGACGAGGCCGACCAGATGCTCGACATCGGCTTCTGGCCGGACGTCATGTGGATCATGTCGCACACCCCGCCGGCGCGGCAGACCCTGCTGTTCTCGGCGACCTTCCCCGACCCGATCAAGGCGATGGCCGAGAAGCACATGCGCGAGCCCGCGCACGTGCGCATCCGCCCGGCGCAGATCACCGTCGAGCAGGTCGACCAGAAGTTCATCGCCGTCGCCCACGACAAGAAGACCTCGCTGCTCGCCCACTTCATCGAGACGCAGAATCCCGAGCAGTTGGTCGTCTTCTGCCGCACCAAGCACCAGACCGATCGCGTCGCCGAGGTGCTCAAGCGCAAGAACCTCTCGGCCGGCGCCATCCACGGCGACCTGCCCCAGGGCAAGCGTGAGCGCATGCTGCAGCAGTTCCGCAATCGCGAGCTGCAATGCCTGATCGCGACCAACGTCGCCGCGCGCGGTCTCGACATCCCCACCGTTTCGCACGTCGTCAACTACGACATCCCCGAGAATCCGGAAGAGTACGTGCACCGCATCGGCCGCACGGCGCGCAATGGTGCCAAGGGTGTGGCGCGCACCTTCATCACGCCGGAAGACGGCCAGTTCCTGCTCGAGATCGAGAAGCACATCGGCCTGCTCTTGGAAGAGGAGCTGATCGAGGGCTTCACGACCCACGCCAAGGAACCCGAGGCCAAGCGCACCATCGCCGACATGCCGGTCGGCGTCGCGCCCCGTCTGCTCAAGCCCCTCATCGGCGGCATCCGCCTCGGCCGTCGCCGGCGCTGAAGGACACACCATGCGCGAGCTGTCCCGTCTCCCCGTCATCCTGCTCGTCGCCATCGCCCTGATGGCTGCGGGCGGGTGCTCGACCCGCGATTACGCCGGCAATCGCGCGACTGCGGTCGCCCCCCAGTCGGGGATCGACTACGTGGTCAGGCCTGACGATACGCTGTCGCGCATTGCTGCCGCCCACGGCATCACGGTGGCGGCGATCGTCGACGCCAACCATCTTCGCCAGACCACGCTGCGTGCTGGCCAAGTGCTGCGCCTGCCCGGTGCCAAGCCCGCGGTGGCTGCGCCGGCCCCGGTGCTGGTCAAGAAGGTCGATCCGGTGGCGTGGTTCATCCCACGCGCCAAGTGGGCCGACCAGCCGATCATCATCAACCGTGTCACCCCGATGGGTCGCAAGCCATTCCGTCTCACCGTCCACCATTCGTCGGCGGTCACGCTGGCCGATGGCACGCGTGAAAACGGAGACCCGGTCAAGGTGCTGCGCGAGATCGAGGACTCGCACAAGCAGGGCAAGGGCAAGAACGAGCCATTCGCCTGCATCGGCTACCACTTCATCATCGGCGCCGACGGCCGCGTCTACGAGGGCCGGCCGCTCGCCTACCAGGGCGCGCACGCCACCGGCGACAACAATATCGGCAATATCGGCATCTGCCTGCTCGGCGACTTCGACCACCATCCCGTGCCCAAGATCCAGCGTGCCCGCCTGATCGAGGTCCTTGACCGCCTCTGCGCCGAACATGGCCTCGTCGCGTCGAGCACGACCATCCTTTGCCACAAGGATTTCAAGTCGACGGAATGTCCGGGTCGCTACCTGGAACCGATCGTCCGCGCGTATGCGAAGGGCAAGCCGCGCTGAGAGGTTGGGCACGAATCCTGTCGGTTCCGACCGGTCTCGCCGGCGTCTCCGGCGTCGTCCTCCACTCGCGGTAGCAACCGCTCCGCTTCGGCCTCCTTGGAGCCACTCGACGATACCAGCCGGCCTTTCGGTTGGGCGTGCCAGCCGAGGAGCCTTCTCCTCGAGCGCTCGGTTCCGGCTTGCGGTTGACGTGCGTGGCGGCCCGTCTAGATTCCCCGTCCCCCCGGCATGGGTGGCGGAATTGGCAGACGCACTAGCTTGAGGTGCTAGCGAGGTAATTCTCGTAGGGGTTCGAGTCCCCTCCCGTGCACTAGGTGTGAGAATGGTACGAAACCCCGGTGAAAACCGGGGTTTTCTGTTGGGCTACCCTTCCAGGTAGTAGTCCCCGGTGATCTCCTTCACGCGCCCATCCCAGGCGGCCAGCAGCTGGGCCTGGGTGGCGGCGAAGCGTGCGCTGATCTCGATGCGCGCGGTGGGCGGGGTGTTCACCCGCACGCCGGCGGCTTGCAGCCAGGCGGCGTATTGCCGATGGGCGAGTTCGACCGCGGTCGCGGCGCTGTCTGCACCCGCCGCGTTCTTCACCGGCGCGAACTCGGCGTTGCGGTCGATCTCGAGACCGAGGCTGGTCGTGGCCTCGGGGATGAGATCGAAGATGAAGCGCTCGCTCTTCCAGCCCTTCACCTCCTGGACGCTGGCGGTGGCGGCGTCCCACGCCTTGAGTGGCTTGGCGCTGCGATGGAGGGGGATCTTGTAACCGGCATCGGCGAGGCGGCTGAGGAATGCCACACTCCAGCAATGCATGGCGGGCGAGCCCCAGCGGTAGATCAGCTCACCGGCGGCGTTGACGCTGCGTGTCTGCTCTGGGGTGACTTCGGTGTACTCGACGATGCGATCGCGGCCGCCGACGCGCACAAGGTGGCCGACCTTCTCGTCGGGGTGCGCCTTGGCGAGCACCTTGCTGATCACGTCGGCGCGCTCGCGCTCGGCGAGGCCGACCAGGAACGGATCATCGACCGGCGCCAGGATGTTGTCGACCTGGATGTAGACGATCTGGGTGACGCCCTCGCCACGCAGGCGGGCGAGATTGCCCGACTTGACCAGGGCGGTGAAGCAGCCGCCGTGGCCATCGGGATTCTCGAGCAGCTTTCCGCGCCCGGCGAGCAGGGCCCGACCCTGCTGGTCAAGGCTGGGCACGGTGCCCTGGCTGAAGATGCGCACCTGATCCGCGGCGAGACCGAACAAGCCATTGGCGGCGAAGAATTCGCGGGTCTCGGCATCGGTCATCGGGCTGGTCATGACCAAGAAGGGCACCGGGCGTCTGATGCGGCGCGACAGGGACAGCACCTTCTCGGCCTGGAGCTGGTAGATCGTCTTGCCCGAGTGCGGAGCAACGCCGAAGCAGCCTTTGGGGCCGCTGATGCCGAGGCGCGTGCCTTGACCACCGGCCACCATCAGCACCGCGACCCGGCCCGCACCATAGGCGCTGTCACCAGCGGTCTCGAGGTCGGCGGCGCGCGCCGCGCGCTCGGCGAAGGCGATGACCCGGCTCGAGCCGACCTCGCCGCTCACCGGCGGCTCGGCGTGCTCGCGCAGTTCCTCCCAGTCGACCTGCGCCAAGCGCTCGGCGAAGGCTTCCCGCGCCGTACCCTCGAGGGTGGCGAGGTGGGCGAGCAGGTGCCCCTGGCCGCAGCGGCCAAGGGTGTCGGTGAGGGCGAAGGTGTCGATCTTGGGCGCGTTCATGGCGAGAATCGTGGGTCGCTGCCGGCGCCCGCAAGGTCGGCGGCGGCGAGGTACCACGGTGCCCTGGCAGTGGCGCCACGCGACGGGCGCGCTTTGATCCGGTGATGGACGCTATCGCCACGCTGCAGGTACTCGGCATGTCGGCGGCCCTTGGCGCCTTGGTCGGCCTGGAACGCGAGCGCGCCGGTTCGGCGATCGGCGGCATCCGCACCTTTCCCCTGATCGCGGTGCTGGGGACGGTGTGCGCCCTGCTCGCCGAGCCCTACGGCGCATGGACGGTGGCGAGCGGGCTGATCGCGGTCGTGGCCATGCTCGGTGTGGCGAATTTCGCAAACCGCCCCGAGGCCGGCAACGGCATCACCACCGAGATCGCTGCGCTGCTCGTGTATACCATCGGCGCCTACCTCGTCTCCGGGCACGCCGCCGTGGCGGCGGTCGCCGGCGGCACGCTTGCGCTGCTCCTCCACTTCAAGGAATCGCTGCACGACACCGTGCGCAAGATGGGGCCGGGAGTGGTGGCGGCGATCATGCGCTTCGTGCTCATCTCGCTGGTGATCCTGCCGCTGCTGCCCAACCGTGCGTACGGGCCGTACGCGGTGCTCAATCCGCGCGAGATCTGGCTGATGGTGGTGCTCATCGTCGGCATCGGTCTCGGCGGATATATCGCCAACGCGTGGTTCGGGGCTCGCGCCGGTGCGTTGCTTGGCGGCGTGCTCGGCGGCCTCATCTCGTCGACGGCGACCACGATCGGTTTCGCCCGTCGCGCCCGCGGTGCGCCCGAGGCGGCCGGTCTGGCGGCGGTGGTCATCGCGGTGGCGTCGACGGTGGCGTTGGGTCGCGTGCTGGTCGAGATCGCCGCGGTTGCGCCCACGGCCCTGCGCGCCATGGCGCCGCCGGTCGCGTGCCTGTTCGGGGTGATGGCGGTGATCGCGATCGGCATGTGGCTGGTCTCTGGCCGCGCGCGCGCCGAACTGCCCGCCCAAGGCAATCCTGCCGAACTGCGTTCGGCGCTGATCTTCGCCGGCCTCTACGCGCTGATCATCTTCGTCGTCGCGGCGGTGAAGGACCGCTTCGGCAGCAGCGGCCTCTATGTCGTGGCAGTGATCTCGGGGATGACCGACATGGACGCGATCACCCTGTCGACCGCACGCCTGGTCGAAAATGGCACCATCGGCGTCGACACCGGCTGGCGGGTGGTGGTGATCGCGGCTCTGGCCAACCTCGTCTTCAAAGGCGGTGCGGCGGCGGTGCTCGGCGGATGGGCCCTGGGCTGGCGGGTGCTGTCGGCATTCGCCGTGGTCATGGTTGCCGGGCTCGCGCTGCTCGTCGCGTGGCCGGATGGAGGGGGGCTGATCGGAGGTGGCGCAGGCGCACCCATGGCGCCCTCGTCCCAGCCTCCTCCGCCGACCATTCCCTGATGCAGGGCTTCGCCTGATGCCGGTGGCTTCGCCTGATGCCGGTGGCTTCGCCTGATGCCGGTGGCTTCGCCACGGCGCGCTGCTTCAGGCCAACGTAAACAAGCCGCCCCACGGATACCGTGGGGCGGTCAAGGAGATGCCGGGTCAGGCGCGATGGCCAGACCGGAGCGTCAGTTCGCGGCGGTGATCGCCGGGACGACGTCGACGAAGCGATTGCGGTACTGCACCACGCCTTCGCTCAAGGCGAAGATGGTGTAGTCGCGGCCAAGGCCGACGCCGCGGCCCGGCTTGAACTTCGTGCCGCACTGGCGGACGATGATGCTTCCAGCCTTGACGACCTCGCCGCCGTAGCACTTGATGCCGCGGCGCTGGGCGTTGGAGTCGCGCCCGTTCGTCGTCGAGCCGGTTCCCATTTTATGAGCCATAGAGTCCCCAGTTGCGTTGCTAAAGGTCGCGGGATGCTAGAACGGCCGCGTGCTTTGGCAAGGGCCCGCGCGACAGGTCGGTTTGAGTAGGTTAACACGATGGGGCGCGGCATCTTACGCGCCAGCGGGGGGTGCGTGTGCAGCAGGGTGTGCGGGTGGTGGTGGCAGTCCTGCTCGGCTGTCTGGGCCTGGGGTTCCTGATCGCGCTGATGAGCTATGCCTCGGACCAGGTGACGGGGGCCACGCCGCGCGGGGTCAACTTCGCCGGTCCGCTCGGCGCCTGGCTGGCCTACCATGCCATCGTGTCCTGGGGTGTGGCCGCCTTCTATGTGCCCCTGGTGGCCTTCGGTTTCGCCATCGCCGTGCTGCGACGCGACCGCATCGAGAACCTGTCCCGCCGTCTGACCGGCGCCGTGCTGCTGATTCCGGTGCTTGCCGGATTGTTGCATCTGCTGCCAGTGACCCAGGCCGGCAGCGCGCTCCTTCAGCATTGGGACCTGCAGCGTTTCGGCGGACTCGGCGGCAGCGTGGGCTATTTGTTGTGCGGTCCGGTCGCTCCCGCGGTCGCGCCGCAGTTCGCCGGCGGCCTCCTCCTGCGCCATCTCGAGGTGGGTGGATCGTTCCTGGTCCTGGCGGCGGTGGCGGTGGGCTGCGCCATGCTGATGCAGGTCGGGTTGATCGGCTACCTGCGCCGGGCCTGGATCGCCATCACGTCGTACCAG
>Ga0163148_10002952_pt1 | contig 19520 bp, 20 predicted proteins | sample OliLakLV19MP7P2_FD_148606 | JGI IMG/M metagenome (GOLD analysis project Ga0163148, IMG submission 148606) | Freshwater microbial mat bacterial communities from Lake Vanda, McMurdo Dry Valleys, Antarctica- Oligotrophic Lake LV.19.MP7.P2 | ecosystem: Environmental > Aquatic > Freshwater > Lake >...
GGTGTGGGTGTGTCACCGCGTGACTGCATTGGAGTGTCCCGGTGGCTATCGGAGTCTGCGCGGCTGAGGAGTCAAGCCCCCTGGCGCCGACAGGAGGCACGTTGGGTTGTTCTGTGTCGTCGGAACGCAAACCCGATAAGTGCGAACAACGGGGAATGTTTGGCGGCAGTCAAGGCGCCGTCACACGGCCGCTGGTTGCGATAGGGGGTGAAGCGACTGCCACTTGGGACGCCGAATAAAATATCGAAAGCACGTGTATATATTAGTTGACAATCTGTAATGTCACAATAAAAATACACCTATTGGTCAAAATAATCCTGGCAATCAAGGAACCTGACGCCGTCACGGAAGACAAGCAATGAACAAGACTCTCGGCATTTGTGGACTCGTGATCACCGTTTCAGCCCTGCTTGCGGGGTGCGAGCGACCCCCCATCATCGCTGTGCAAGGTGGCCCGGCCGGTACCGCGATGGACCAGATCTACAACCCGCGCACGCTGGCCAAGCAAGCCCCGCTCAATGCGATGCCCGAAGCCAGCGCTCCCGCACTCGTGCAGGCCGACGCCCCAACTGCCGGCAAAATCTATCAAAACGTCAAGGTTCTGGGCGACCTGAGCGTGGGCGAATTCGCTCGCACCATGGTCGCCATGACCGAATGGGTGTCACCACAGCAGGGTTGCAACTACTGCCACGTCGAAGGCAACTTCGCTGACGAATCCAAATATACGAAGGTCGTTTCCCGGCGCATGCTGCAAATGACCCAGCACCTGAACGGCGAATGGCAGCAGCACGTTGCCGCCACCGGTGTCACCTGCTACACCTGTCACCGTGGCAATCCGGTACCGCAAAACGTCTGGTACGACCCCAAGAAGTCGCGGCTTGACACTGCAGCGATGGGAGGCATGTCGGGCATGAACCGTGCCGCTCCATCAGTCGGACTGACTTCGCTGCCCAGCGATCCGTTTACCGACTACCTGCTCGATGACAAGCCAATCCGCGTCAACGGGCCGGTTCCCATGGCTGGCAGAGGCGAGACGGCCAACCGCAAATCGACCATGCAAGCCGAGCACACTTACGGCCTGATGGTGCATATGTCCCAATCGCTGGGAGTGAACTGCACCTACTGCCACAACACACAGTCGTTCCAAGACTGGAGCATATCTCCGCCGCAGCGTGTGACAGCCTACCATGGCATCCGCATGGCCCGGGACTTGAACCAGTCCTTCCTCAGCACGGAACCGCTGATATCGGTTTTCCCGGCCAACCGCCGCGGCCCGAACGGTGACATCGCCAAGGTGAACTGCACGACGTGCCACCAGGGTGCCTTCAAGCCGCTGTATGGCGCCAAGATGGCGCAGAGCTACCCAGCCATGCTGTCGCCCGACCAACGCAAAGATCCGAGCGCGGCCCCTTCTGTACCGACAGCGGTCGCACCTGCAACGCCGACCGCAGACGCGCCCCAAGTAGTGGTGCCGAAAGCCGGCGGTTGATATACAAGCAAGCGAACCTCAAAAAACAAGGCCGACCAGCGGGTCGGCCTTGTTTTTCTGCGCTGCCGGTTAAGGCTTCGCTGACCGGCCTTGGGTTCTCACTCAGGTGATTCGTCAACCGGTCACGCAATGCATGCGCATCGACTAGGTCTGCAGCAACGACTCTCCCAGCACGACCGCTTGAGCAGCGTCGATTGAAATACCGTCGGCACCCAAACTCTCGGCGGATACGGCGGTGGACAGGAATGCGGGCCCGCCCAGCAACACCGATACCCCCGGATTGCGCGAGGCAGAGCGCAGCCGGTCAATCAGCACGGGAAGCGCACGGACTTGTTCTATCAGCGCCACAGACAGCCCGATCAAATCAAACCACTCGTTCTTGACGGCATGGTCGAGTTCCCAGTCGCTGTTTGCAATTTCCACAACCACCTGCCAGCCATTCTTGCGAAAAAACTCCGCCACAATGGTGAGCCCCAAAATATGCTGGGAACCGGGGGCACAAGCCAGCATGACACGGCGTACCGCTCCCGCGTGTTGAGGGCCATCCTGGTACTCATAGCCCAGTTGGTGGGTAATCTGATGCATCCGCATGAGTCCCAACGTCACCTGGGTAAAGTCAACGAGATCCTGCTCCCATAACAAGCCGAGGTGCCGCGCTGCGGGCGCCATCAAATGAAGAAAGACGTTATCGTTTCCGACATCAGAGTCCAGCACCCTCTGGACAAACGCCAACCCGGACTTTTCATCGCTCGATAGACACAACTGTGCAAACTGGTCTATTTCTTGTTCAGTGGGTTGGTAAACCGCCTTGAACTCCCGTGCGTTGGACGCATCTCCCGCCGGGAGAGCCTTCAACAACCTTGGAATGATTTGCGACTCTATCACCTCCAGCAGTGATTCTTTGCAACGCCTGGAATCCAGCGTTGGCTTCTGCGTTTCTGCAAACTTCCTCTGTCCTGACTGCCCACTCGAGGAATGCATGACAGACATGCGGACAAGATCTGCAAGCCTGCCCAGACCATAGTTGTGGTGGGACAGACTGAGTGTGGTCGGTTTCATTGTTTCTCCATAACGCTGCCATTGCTGCCGTCTGGTAACCGCTGTGTAACTTGAGGGGAAATCCTAGCATCGTGCACTACCACTTGTAGCGCTATTTACTCATGGTTAACCCCATGGATGCAGTGCAACATGACGTCAATCCAGAGCAGGCAGACTCCGCAATGCACCTGGTGTCTCTGGCGCTGGGACTGGTCAACAAGTTGATGTGCGGTGTCATTGGTGTATTGCACGCCGCTCAGTCCAGCGCACGGGCCGAGACCGGGTTGGAACCGCGTTACAAAAATGTTCCTTAGGGGAAAGTGTCCGTACGACGCGGCAACAAGGCACACCGCGCCACAACCCACTGCACTTCGCCCGTCAGGCACGATGATTGGGTTCGTTGTCAAGGCAGTGGTGACCGCTGCCTACGGGGCAGGCATGATCTCTCAAGGCAATTAGTATTATGAAGACTACACGCAGAACATTCGTTATTCATTCTTTGGCTGGTGCAGGCACATTGGTCGTTGCTGCCGTAACTTTTCAGGCGCATGCGCAAGCTGCGTTGTCGGATACCGACCCGCTGGCCGGTAGTCTGGGCTACAAGTCCGATGGCAGTAAGACCGACAAGACAAAGTACGCAAAGTACGCAAAATACGCTGCGGGCCAGTCCTGTTCAAACTGTGCGATCTTTCAGGCCAAAGCCACTGACACGATGTATGATTGCCCCCTCTTTGCAGGCAAGCAGGTATCGGCAAAGGGCTGGTGCAGCGCGTACGCCAAGAAGGCCTGACGTCGCAGACTGTCAGTGTTCAATCAGACAGTTTTCCAGTCCCTATATTCAGGGTCGACTGCGAGGTCGGGTAAAGAAATCATCAATGCTGCTTTGGAGGTCGCAGTGAATCTATCTTCTGCGAATACGAGTTGCAGTCGGGCCAGCAGCGCCATCTGTGCCTCAGGTGGCTGCGGTAGATTTACTTCCGACAACTGCGATGCCCGCCTCAGCCTTCAAGCGGCTGCCCGAGCAGTTCCAGGTAGGCGTGTTCCAGAGTCACCGGCTGCAGGCTCACCGAGCTGACTTCGCCGCCATCCAGGGCCTGCACCACCTCGCGCAGGCTACAGGCCTTTGGCAGCAGGCACAGCAGTTGGCCGGCGTGGGGGCGCACAGACCATCCCAGGGCCTGGGCATGGCGCGTTGTGGCCGCTTCGTCCCGCGTCTGCAGCACGGCCACCGCCTGCGCCGGCACGCGCGCCAGCAGCTCAGTCACTCTTCCCACCGCAGCCACGCGCCCGCTGCGCATCAGGGCTACGCGGCTGCACAGGCGCTCGGCCTCCTGGATCTGGTGGGTCGTAAGCACGATCGTCATTCCGCCGTCGCGCATCTCCTCGATCAGGCCCCACAGCGCCAGCCGGGCCTGCACATCCACCCCGGCGGTAGGTTCGTCCAGCACCAACAATTGCGGGTCGTGCACCAGGGCCACGGCCAGGTTCAGGCGCTGTTGCCAGCCGCCGGATAGGCGGCCCACGCGCGTGCCGGCGTGGGCCGTCAGCTCGAAGCGTTGCATCAGATAGTCCACCCGCTTGCGGCGCTGCATGGCGCCCTGGCCATAGAGTCGGGCGAAGAACTCCAGGTTCTCGGCCGGCAGCAGGTCACGGTACAGGGCGCTGGCCTGCGGGCACAGGCCCACGCGCGAGGCGGTGCGTGCCGACAGCGGCTCGCCGTCAATGCGAACCTGGCCGGCGTCTGCGTCCAGCAGGCCGCAGACGATGTTGAGCGTGGTCGACTTGCCGCAGCCGTTGGGCCCTAGCAGGCCGACGATCTCGCCACGCGCCACTTGCAGGTCCAGGCCGTCAAGCACGGTCTGGCTGCCAAAACGCTTGTGCAGACCTTCGATGGCGAGCATGTTCACGCGCTTCTCTCCAGCTTGAGCAAATGCCGGTAGGAGGACACGCCCAGACCCAGCGACAGGATGCAAAACACCACCAGAAAAGCCAGCTCGGCGCGCAACTCGGTCAGGCCTGCGTCGTGCGCGGCCACGGCCTTGAGCGCCTCGTTCATGTAGAGAATGGGGTTCAGGTGGGCCACGGTCTGCATCGCCTGGGGCATCAGCACCAGCGGGAAGAAGGTGCCACCCAGCACCAGCAGCGGCACGCCGAAGGCCGACAGCGCAACTACCACCTCTTCGGAGCGGCGCGCAAAACGTGCACCGAAGAAAAAGCCCAGGCCCACGTAGGCAAACACCGAGAGCAGGATGATCAAGGCGCCCAGTGCAATGCTGCCGTGGTAACGCGCGCCAATGGCATAGGCAATGGCATACAGCATCACCACCTGCATCGCGGCCAACGCCGACTGCGCCAGCACCACGCCCAGGAAGTAGGCCAGAGGCTGCAGGGGCGACGCCAGCAGGCGGCGCAGCGTGCGCCGCTCGCGCTCAGCCACCAGGATGGCCACCGTGCCGCCCAGGCAGCTGAAGAACAACGCGGCACCCATCAGCACGCCTGCGGCCATGGCGTCCAGGCCCGCGCGCATGCTGTCGTTGTGCGCATAGACCAGGCCGAACAGCAGCATCATCAGCGCCGGGAACAAGGCCCAGAATATGAGCCCTCGCCCCTGGCGCCACTGCTCAAGCCAGATGCGCTGCGCTACGGCGAGGGTCTGGTCCAGGAGCGTGGCAAACATGGGCGGGGCAGCGGGTCCGGTGCGCACGGTGGTGCATGCTAAGCGTAAGACAGATTCAATCGCATGAAGTCAAGTATGGCACCGAAAATGGACCTCAGAAAACACACACCTCTCAAGCTGCTATCAAAAACGTGCTGCATGCAAAATTGCCTTTGGGTGTGAGTGTGCGAATAGCGAATGGCTGCAACCGTTAAGGTTGTGGGATGCCCGCCCGTGCAGGTGTGTCAGTACTGCGCGGGTCAGCTCCTTCGGACGAGGCACAGGTTGCTGGCGTGCTTTTGACGTCGCTGTTTTGGTGCCTGATGGTGAAGCAAGCCGGACTGGTCCACTGACACTTGCAAATGGGTGATTTGCTGGCCAGGATGCGTGCTGTGGTGCGTCGCAAAGGCGGGACTTCGGGTCCAGTGCTGGCCAATGGCACGGCAGCCTGCCGCCGATTCCTGCGGGCGCGCGGGTCAGCCTGGGTAGCGGCGACAAGGACATGCCGCAATGCGCGGACTCAACGCTGCAATACGGCCGTGGCCTCCACCTCGACCAGCACCGCGTCGGTGGGCAACATCCGGCTGACTTCCACCACGGTGCTGACCACTGGTTGCGGCAGGAACAAACCGCGCACCCGGTTGTAGGCCGGATAGTGCTGCAGGTCGCGAAAGTACTGCACCAGTTTGAAAACATCGCGCATCTGGCCACCTTCGGACTCCACCAGCTCCCGGATGCGGTTCAGCACAAACCACGACTGCGCCACCGCAGGCGCCTCGATGACGTCGACACTCATCTGACCGGTGATGTACCCCAGGGATTTCAGCGCCGCGCTGGCGGCGGCCGGCAAGTCTTCGTAGGAAGTCACCACACGGCGCGCTGCGGGATCGACTGCAATCACGCCGCTCAGGTAGAGCATGTCGCCAACCCGGCGCGCCGCCAGATAGTTGGCCAGGGGTGCACCGAACTGGCTGGCGGTCATTGCATCTTCTCCAATGTGCTGCGCACGCGCTGGATGAAATTGGTACAGTCTGCCGGGCGGACATTGTTCATGCTGTGCAACTGCAGCCAGGTCGTCTTGCAATCGCGCGCCATGAGGGCGCGCAGTCCGCGCGTGAACAAGCGGCGCGCCGGGTCGCCGATCAGTTTGAGCCACCACCAGGGTGACCCGCCATGGGTGACCACGGTCAGGCGCCGGATATGGCGCAAGCCGGGTTCGGCTGGCAGACCCTTGCGGCTCGGCGGCAGAAACGCCACGCCGGGCAGCCAGACCCGCTCCAGCCAACCCTTCAGCATGGCCGGCGGCCCATAGAACCAGATCGGAAACACAAACAGCAGGTGTTCGGCCCAGCGCAAGGCATCGACGTGGGCCTGTACCCGCGACTCTATCTGCTGGGGCGCGTCCAGGTAGGCGATGCGTTCCTCACGGGTCAGGATAGGCTGGAATCCCTCTGCGTACAGGTCAAAGCAACGCAACTCGTGGCCACGCGCCGCCAACGTCTCGCGACTAGCCGCATACAACGCCGCGCAAAAACTCTGATCTACCGGATGGCAATAAACAATCAGGGTACGCATGGCGCTTCAGGCTTCCCGCGCGCGGCGATGCTTCGGCACACACACACTGTGTGTCACTTGACTCCGAGCTTTTGCTTCACATCCAGACCCACTTTCTTGTTCACGAACTGGGTGGTCACCACCTTGGACAGGTCCACGTCGCCCGGCTTGTACAGCCCGGCCTTGACCATCTTGTCGTAAAAATCTTTCACGCGCGTGGTGTTCATCGCGCCGATGCCGTTTTGCAGGGCTTCGCCACTGTCGACGATGCCCAGCTTCTTCATCAACTCGATGCTGCCGGCGATGCCCGCGTCGGTGGACTCCGGGTTGGCCTTCTTGATCATCTCGTTGGCCGCCTTGTTGTCACCGTACAAATAGTTGTACCAGCCGATCAACGACGCGTCGACGAACTTTTGAACCAAGGCGGGCTTGTTCTGCACCAATTCAGCGCGTGTTTCGATAGTGGTGCTGTAGGTGCTGAAACCGTTGTCGGCCAGCAGATGTACCACCGGATCGAATCCAGCCTGCGCCTTGATACTGATCGGTTCGCTGATGCTGTAGCCCTGTTGCACCGACTTCTTGTCGGCCAGGAACGGACCCACATTGAAAACATAAGGCTTGAGGTTTTCGTCCTTGAAGCCGTGTTCGGCCTTCATCCATTGCCAGAAGCTGAACTGTCCGTCCTTGCTGATAAACGCTACCGGCGCCTTCATCAGGTCTTCGAACTTGTCATAACCCTGGCCCGGATGTGCGAATATGGCTTGCGGGTCTTTCTGGAAGATGGCTGCAACCACCATTGTCGGCACGCCGTTCTTGACGTTGTCAAAACTCAGCAGCAGGTTGCCCGCCATCAGGAAGTCGATCTTGCCGGTCGCCAGCAAGGGGCGGTTGTTCACCTGGGGCCCGCCCTGCCGGATCTCCACGTCCAGGCCCATATTCTTGTAGGTACCGTCTGCCACAGCCTGGTAGAAGCCGCCATGGCCTGCCTGTGCCTTCCAGTTGGTGGCAAAAACCACCTTCTCCTGTGCCAGCGCCGGAACCAGTACCGCCGAAAAAAGTCCGGCGGCCAGCACGCCGCGCGCAAACGGAAATTTCATGACATCACTCCTTGTTAAGAAAAATAGATGGACGCAGCCCAGGGTCTCGCCTTTGGCCCAAGGATTGCACAAAGCGTGCCGGTTGCAACTTAGGGTTTTGCATAGGTCGCAAGCCAGCCACGGGTTTTCCCCGGGTTCATCAGGCCATGCGGATCGGCGATCTTCTTGAAATCGATCTGCGCCGGGTCGATCTCTTTCATGCCGCCATCCTCGATCGTCACCACATGGTTGTCGAACACGGCGCACCCGTCGGCCTCGAACTCGGCCATGATCTCGTACAGGCGGTCGCGGTCAAAAAAGCTCACCAACGGCAAACCGAAGGCGACACAGCCGCCAAACTGGCGCCCGAACTCATGGTGCATCAGCACCTCGTCACCCCAGCGCTGCATCTGACGCTCCACCAGCGCGACATCAATGCCGACTCCGGCGACCCACGGCGCCACGGTCTGCAGGTTGGTCCAGCTGCGATCCACCTTGAGCGCCATCAGCGTCGTATGGTTATAGGCGCATTCGAAAGCCGGATACAACCCGGCGTCCTTGAGTTCAAGCTCATTCATCGCCATCGACTCGCGGCCACCATGGTGTGCCATCAGGGCGCGCCAGGCCGGCAGGCACGCCGGATGCACCATCGCGAACACCGCGTCATGGTCGGCCGGGAAACGTGCACCAAATTCGGCTTCGTAGTAGGGCGCGATGCGCCGCTCCACGGCGGTGATCAGGAACGCGTCAAGGCTGTCACCGATGGCTTCGGTCGCAGCGCAACCGAAACGCAACGCGTCGCCATAACTGGTGAACAGCGCAATCTGGTGCACCCAATCCACAGCCGGCTTGAGTGTCAGTGTCAGGGCCATGATGATGCCGTTGGTGCCAAAGGCATGATGGACTTTCTGGATATCCGCGTCGCGCAACTCGATCACCCGCGGTGTTTCCTCCAGCGTCAGCACACGGATCATGGTGACGTTACCGGCGTCCTTGAGAATGCCGTTGCGCACCGTTCCGGCGCCTGCATAGCCACCCGCGATAAAGCCACCGATCGTTGCGATGTCGCGCGTGCTGGGAAACATCAGCAATTCCTGTCCACCGGCCACCACCTCGCTCCCACGCACCGCACGCTCCAGGTCGGCGATCAGAATGCCTGCCTCGCAGGTGACCGAGCCCGCACGCACCTCCAGCACCCGGTTCAGCCCGGTGACATCGACCACCACACCGCCTTCGAGCGGCACACATTGCCCATAGTTACCGGTGCCGCCACCGCGCACGGTGGTATTGACCCGGTGGCGCGCACATGCCGCTGCGATCCGTACCAGTTCCTGCTGCGTACGCGCTTTGACCAGCACCTGCGCGCGTTTGTCATCGAGCTGCTCGCGCAGAATCGGGCTGTACCAAAAATAATCGCGCGAACCAGCAGCCAGCACGGCGGGGTCCGTGCTCCATGGGATGCCGTCGATGTCACGCAGGAAAGCTTGTAGTTGGTGCATGAATCCATCCGTCAAAATGCCGCCGGTAAAACCCTGCCATTGCGAATCACCTGGCGCCGACGCCCCCGCGCGGTCAACAGCTCGAAGCGGCTTCGCGCCGCCAGCACAAGCAGGTCGGCAGGGCAGCCTGGCGCAATCCGGCCGTCCCAGGGCAAACCCATGGCCCGCGCCGGATGGGTGCAGACGCTGTGCAGCCAGTGCTCGGCCGGGCTCAAATGGCCTACCTGCACACCCAAGGCAAAGTTGTCCAGCAGGTCATAACTGCCATAGGGATAGAAACCATCGGCCACGTTGTCGGTTGCGATGGACACCGGGACACCCCATTGGTCTGCTTCGGTCAACAGGGTGATGCCGCGCTCCACCGGCGTCTTGTCCCAGGCCCCCTGCAGGTACAGGTTCGTCGATGGCAGGCTCACCAGGTGGATGCCCGCACGCGCACATAGCTGCAAGGTGCGCAGCGCAAGCGCGTGCGGCTGCATCGACAGCGAGCAGGCATGCCCACAGGTCACCCGGCCCTGGTAGCCGTAAAGCAAAGTGCATTCGGCGATCGCGGCCAGTCCACAAGCCTGCGGATCCAAGCCCTCGTCGACATGAAAGTCCAGATCCAGGCCATGGCGCAAGGCCAAATCGAACACCTGCCGCAGCTTGTCCTCCAGCCGGGCGTTGCGATACACAAAGCAGCCCAGCACAGCGCTCTCACCACGACTCCGGTCGCAGCCGCGATTCAATTCAGCGACCGCAGCGGCAATCGCGTTGGCGTCTGCGCTGGCCACCGGATCGTCGGCGTCGAAAACGTCCAAGGGCGTCAACGACACACACTGCAACACCAGTCGGTCGCGCCACGCGTTGCGCATTTGCAAGAAAGCCTGCAGCGCGGCTGGTGGCTGGCGCTGTGGCCAGTCCAGGTGGGTCCGCAACGCGCGGGTGCCACAGGCATACGCTTCCGTCAGCGCGAGTTGCATGCGCGGCGCGATGCCGGCGGCGGTCCAACGCGCACGATGGCTGGCCATCAGGTCGATGGCCTTGAACAGGTCTCCGTCGCAGGCACCGGTTTCATCGACCACATGGGTCTTGTCAATGTGTACATGCAGGTCGGCAAGTGCCGGCAGCAGCATGCCCGATATGGCTGAAGGGGTGTCGCTGGCGTGCACCGACGACACAAGGCTGCCTTCGAGCTCCACGTCAAACACATCCGACAGGCTGTCGAACCCGCGCACCGACAACGGGATGACGACACCCGGGAGCTTCATCGGTCGCCCTTGATCTCGCTCTCGTGCCAGGCGCCCAACACCAGGCGGGAGACCAGGTTAAAGATCAGGTAAATCATGATACCGGTCAGTGACACCAGCACCAGGGCAGCGAACATCTTGGGTATCTCGGTGCGAAAGCCGGCCTCGAGAATGCGCGACGCCAGGCCGGTTTCCTTGCCGGCCGCCCCTGCGGTGAATTCCGCCACCACTGCGCCGATCAGGCTCAGTCCGCCCGCGATTTTCAAACCGGCGATGAAATACGGCATGGCCGACGGGACCAGCAGATAGCGCAGGGTTTGCCAGGGGCTGGCCCGGTACAGTATCAGCAGGTCGCGCAGGTTGTGATCGGCGCTGCGCAAACCAACGACGGTATTCGACAGGATGGGGAAAAACGCCACGATCCAGGCACACAGCAACAAGGCCACGGTGGTGCTGTCGATGAAGATCAGGATCAGTGGTGCAATGGCCACGATCGGGGTGACCTGCAACACGATGGCAAACGGAAAAAGGCTCAGTTCCACCCACTTGTTGAGCGAGAACAGACTGGCCAGCAAAACCCCACCGACCACCGCCAGCAGCAGGGCACCAAAGGTGATTTTCATGGTGAACAACCAGCTTGTCATCAGCGAGCCCAGGTTCTCCCACAGGGTTTGCAATACCAGCGTGGGGGCAGGCAGGATGTAATGCGGAATCTTGCTGATGCGCACCAATGCCTCCCAGCCCAGCAGAGCAAGGAGCAGCACCAGGAACGGCAACGCCCGTTGCAGCCATCCCGCACCGGCATGGCGCGCAGGCGTTGGACTGGTTCGCGATTGTGCAGGTTGCGCTGCCTTAGCCATGGTGTTCTCCGGCTTGCTGCAGGGCCAATGACACCTGCACGCACCAGCGCGCATACTGCGGCGTCGCGCGAAAAGCGTCACTGCGCGGATACGGCTCGTCAATCGGCAAATCCGCGATGACCCGCCCCGGGCGCGCGGCCATGACCACAATGCGATTGCTCAGGTAGACGCTCTCGTACACGCTGTGGGTTACGAAAATAGTGGTGAAACGCTTGGCTTGCCAAAGGGCAAGTGTTTCGTTGTTGAGCTTGAAACGGGTCATCTCGTCGAGGGCTGCAAACGGCTCGTCCATCAGCAGCAGTCTCGGCTCGGTCACCATCGCCCGCGCAATCGACACCCGCATTTTCATGCCACCGCTGAGTTCACGCGGAAACACCGTGGCGAACTGCTCCAGCCCGACCTTGGCGAGCACTCCATCGACTTGTTCCCGGGCGGCCTGGCGCGACACACCCTTGACGCGCAGTGGCAACCAGACGTTATCGAACACACGTGCCCATGGCATCAGGGTTGGCTCCTGAAACACGAAGGAGATTTCCTGGGCATGGTCCGTCAGTGCATCGGACCAGGCAATCTCCCCCGACGTCACAGCCGAGAGGCCGGCAATCATGCGCAATGCGGTGCTTTTGCCACAACCCGAGGGTCCAAGAAAACTCACGAACTGGTGTTCGCCAATCGCCAGGTCGACACCCTGCAGCGCCAGGGTACCGTTGTCGTAGCGTTTCTCGACCGATCGCAACTCCAGCAAGTTACGCATCAGGGCCTGTCGAACCGCGGCGTCGGATTCAAGGTGGAACTTGGCAACATGCTCACTTCCAGCAAAAGGCGTGCCAGCTGCAGGCCGGCGGCGTCCACCACCACCTGCCCCTTTGCTGCGGTAGCCAACGCCGCATTGCCGGCCGCACCAAAAGCGTTGTAGTCCTGGATCTGCCAGCCCAGCTTGGCCGAGTTTCCATTGCCAAGAATGGGGTAGTCGCGTGCGCGCTCCTGTGCGCTGGTTTGAAAGTCCTGCGCCTGGGCCATGTCAACATAAGAGGCCCGCAAGGCCAGCATCATCGACGTCTCCATGTCACCTGCGTGGATGCCAAAGCGGTGCTCATGCGCCGGGAACAGCCCGTTGGCTGCGTCGCCCAGTGGCAAGGTGTACCAGTTGGCGGAGAACACAATCAGGTCGTGCGCACTGCGCAGATCGCGTGCCACGATGTCCATGATGCTGACCTGGCCGCCGTGGCTGTTGAACAGCACAAGCTTGCGGATTCCCGCACGCGCCACGCAGGCGCCCAGCTCCATCCACACCGCGATCAAAGTCTGCGCGGACAGGGTCAAGGTGCCCGGAAACCGGATGTGTTCGTTACTCTTGCCCACCTGCTGGGTGGGCAGGAACAACACCGGCAACTCGGGCGCAAGGTGTGGCAAAGCTGCCTCGATCACACCGTTGACCAGCGTGGTGTCCACACTCACCGGCAGGTGCGGCCCGTGTTGCTCGGTGGCGGCCACCGGCAACACCGCCACCACCTGGTCCACTACATTGCTCGACGCAAGCTGCGCGAAATGGCGCGTCGTCAGGTCGGCCCAGAAGCGGGAGGGGAGTTGCATGGCGGAATCTTACTTGGCTCCGAATCACCCCTACGCCAACCCCGTACTTGGGCTCGACCGTTCCTTCCACCGCGAGCGTGTCGCAGTCGCCAATTTCCACGCTGTTGAGTTTGAGGTTCCGGTCAACCCTGAGAGTGCCGCCCAGGGCCTTATCGCAGTGGCAGCTCAGCCGCCTTCCACCGCTGGCGGGATCGCTTCGGCCAAAAAGTCGTACACCCTTCGCACCAGCCGATTGCCACGGATCTCGCGGTGCACCACCAGCCAGCAGGGCAGCGCCGGAATGCCCAGCTGCGGCAAAAGTGCCACCACGCCAGGCCAGTGGCGGATGTTGTATCGCGCCACGAAGCCGATACCCGCACCGGTTGCCACCAGCCGACCGTAGGCCACCTGGTCGTCGGTTCGCAGCGCAAAGCGCTCGCGCTGCATCGACAGGCCCATCCCGGCAAAGCCGCGCACGATGGTCTCGTCACGGTCGTAGCCAATGAGACGATGGGCCAGTAGATCCTGCGCCCGGCGCGGTGTTCCGGCGCGGTCCAGATAGCTCTGGTGCGCCGCGGCAACGATCTCGATTTCGGCCAGCTTGCGCGCCACCAGAGAACCCTGCTCGGGCCGCACCATGCGCACGGCGATATCGGCCTCGCGGCGCAGCAGGTTGGTCAGCTGATTGCTGGCCACCAGTTCAACCGCGATGCCCGGCTCGGCCTGCTGCAGCCGCGCCAGTAGCGGGGGCAGCAGCCATGTGGCCGCCACCTGGCTGGTGGTGATGCGTACGGCACCGGTCGTGGCGTCGCGGCTCTTGGCCAGGCTGCGCGCCAGGGCACTGGCGCCTTCTTCCATCTGCCGCGCGGCCTCGGCGATGGCCAGCCCGGTGGCGGTGGGTGTGACGCCTCGGCCGGTGCGCTCGAACAGCGGCGCGCCCAGCTGCAGTTCGAGCTCGGCAATATGCCGCGAAAGCGTGGGCTGCTGCGCCTGCAGGCGCCGCGCCGCGCCCATCAGGCTGCCGGCGTCGAGCACCGCCACGAAGCTCTTGACGAGCGCCCAGTCGAAGTTGTCAATGCCGCTTGATGCCATGCGTAAGTGTATAGCTGCCATGCGGAGTCAGGCAGTTGTCAGCAGGGTCGTTGGGTCCGAGACTCACGTCATCGCAACCCACCAAGGCCACATCACCATGACCACCGCTACCCGCCCCACCGTTCTGATCCTCGGCGCCAATGGCCGCCTAGGCCTGGCGGCCGCACAGGCCTTCGACGCAGCAGGCTGGCAGGTGCTGGCGCAGGTGCGCCGCGCCGCGATGGTCGGCATGCCGGCGCGGGCGCGGCTGGTGCCCGCATCTGTGATCGATATTCAGGCTCTGAGCGTACAAGCCGCTGGCGCGCAGGTGGTGGTGCACAGTCTGAATCCGCCGTACACCCGCTGGGCCAGCGAAGCGCTGCCACTGGCTCTGGCCGGCATGGACCTGGCGCAACAGCTTGGCGCCCGCTTCATGCTGCCAGGAAACGTCTACAACTTCGGCTCGGACATGCCTGCGTTACTGCGCTGCGACACCCCGCAGCGGGCCGACACGCGCAAAGGACGCATCCGCGTGGCAGTGTCCTAAAGGTGTCCTAAAGGGGGGTCCGGGGGCGGCGAGGGGCCGCGACCTTCCGCGTCTGCTTGCCGCCCTTGGTGCATTCGGTGCAGCCTCGGCGCACGCACAAGGCACAATCACCACCAACATCTGCTGGCGCACGATGCTCTTGACAGCACATTCGCCAGATTCTCGGCAGCTTAGCCTCGCGAAGTCCATCAACACGCGGTTCCGGCGCTCGATCTCGGTCTGTCTGGTCAGGCATCAGGGCGATGGTGTGTCGGATCTGCTCCAACCTCGGCGCCGGCCGCTCACGCTGTGCAGTCGGGACGCGCGTGTCTTTCTCCGACAGGTTGAAATAGTTGGCATCCGCGTACTACAGCGACATGTAACCCTGCCTGTCGGCCAGCCACTGAAAGAATCGCTTCAGGTTTGCCTGCGTGGCGCGCACCGTGGCCTTGTTGAGCTTGCGGCAACGAGGGTGCCATCGGCGGCAGACCATACGAATCAGGCCCTCGGCGGGAATTCGAATCGGATTGCGCGATCAGGCCGGTTCGTGCATCCAATTCGGGCACGGACGACGAATTCACGGCCGACCTGACTGGTGAGTCCGTCGCTTGATGGGGCCAGGCTTTCGAGGGATGATTCTGGTGATCTGGCACCTGCCGCACCCTTTATCGGTAGCCCACACAAGTCACAGTGCAGCGCTTCCCCCATGCACGGAAATCTTGGCATGTCTTGCCAAATCGGTGCCTGGTTCAAGCTCCAATGGCACCAGCGAGGGACGGCTCTTGATGGAAACATCGGTACTTCCATCGACAGCCACGAGGTGACCAGCATGTCTCAACCCAGCCAACGCGAGCCAGCCTTTCTGCGCCGCAAGGACGTCCAATTCCGCACCGGTCTTGCGCGCAGCACCATCTACTTGTACATCAAGCAAGGCGCCTTCCCGAAGCCCGTGCCGCTTGGTCGGCGCGCTGTCGGTTGGCTCGAATCGGAAGTCAGCGCATGGATCACCGAACGTGTCAGGATTGCCGGCGACCACCAGCGCGAGGCGCGTTAGCCTGGGCATGGTGGGCGACCTCACGGTGGCGGCGATACGGCCCGGGACGCGACCCATGCCGGGCAATTTCCGGCGATTCGCCTTTGACCGTCGCTTGCTGCCCACCCCTGCGGTCTATTACGCGGGCGAAGGCGTCAAGTTGCTCGGCCGCGGTACCTGGTGCGATGCCATTTGCCCGTTCCACCAGGATACGAGCCCGTCATTGCGGGTGCACATCGAGACCGGCGCATTTCGCTGCATGGCGTGCGGCGCGCGTGGTGGCGACGTGCTGGCGTTTCACATGCGCCGGCATGCACTGCGGTTCATCGATGCGACGAAGGCGCTCGGTGCTTGGGCGGTTGCGCCATGACCAACACCCCGGAAACGCCGATGGACGCGGCGCGCCGGCTGGCTGCCGGCGCCCTGCGCAACGGCTTCAAGTTCGAGGCGCTGCACACCTACAGCGACCTAGATGCGAACCCGCTTTATTGGCGCATCCGTGCCAAGCATCCGGCGAGCAGGAAGAAATGGATTCGGCCGATGCATCTCACCGGCAACGGGTACGAGTTGCGCGAGCCCGAACGGCCCGCCAATGGCAAGCCGCTTTACCGACTGCACGAACTGGCATCCCGCCTCGACGAGGTGGTGATCCTCACCGAAGGCGAGTACAAGGCGGACCAGCTCGCCGCGCTCGGGCTGCTGGTGACGACGTCGGGCGCGGCAGATTCCGCCGGCGAAGCGGACTGGCAGCCGCTGGCCGGCCGTGATGTGGTGATCTGGCCCGATAACGATGCGCCTGGCCGGCACTACGCCGAGGCGGTATTGGCTGCGCTGAGGCCATTGGGTTGTAGGGTGAAGGTGATCGACGTTGCAGTGATGGGGCTTGCGCCGAAGGGCGATGCCGTCGACTGGCTGGCCAGCCATCCCGGAGCGAAAGCAGCTGATGTGCTGGCCCTCGCCTGTGAGCGGGATCAGAGCACCGCGCCAGGTGACGATGGCGCAATAGTCGCCGGGTCCGAAGCAGCCCAAGCCGATACATACGCCCAGGCGACGGACGATCCGGTCAACACCTGCAGATATGGCGGGGGTCGCTTCGAGCTGACACAGCGCGGGGTGTTTTTCACCGGAACCGACCCTGAGGGCAACCAGAAGGCGCCGGTGTGGGTGTGCTCCCCATTGGGGGTCATCGCCAAGACGAGGGACAACAAGAGCGGGGAATGGGGCCGGCTTCTCGAATGGTTTGATGACGACAACGTCAGGCACCCGTGGGCCATGCCACTGGAGCTGCTGGAGGGCGACGGTACCGACGTGCGGCGCGAACTGGCCCGCCTGGGCTTGCACATCGCCACCGGCCGATCGGCCCGCGATCTGTTGGCGGCCTACATCAAGGTGTGGCCGGTCGAGCAGCGGGCGCGTTGCGTCGAGCGGCTCGGCTGGCATGGGGCGGTCTACACGATGCCGTCGGAGTCGATCGGCGAAGCCGGCGAGCTGGTGGTGTTTCAGAACGCGCACGCGATCGAGCCTGCGTTTGCGACTGCCGGCACGGCCCACGAGTGGCGCGATTCGGTGGCGGCGCTGGCATCGGGGAACACGCGGGTGGTGTTCGCGGTCTGCACGGCATTCGCAGGGGCACTGGCCGCATTGGTCGGCGAGGATTCCGGTGGATTCCACCTGCGCGGCGAGTCGTCTTGCGGCAAATCGACGGCACTCAAGGCAGCGGCGTCGGTGTGGGGCGATCCCTTGACCTATGCACGGGCCTGGCGCGCCACAGCCAACGGTCTGGAAAGCCTGGCATCGCTGCACAACGACGGCTTGCTGATTCTGGATGAACTCAGCCAGTGCGACCCGAAAGAGGCGGGGGAGGCGGCCTATTTGCTGGCCAATGGCCAGGGCAAGGCGCGTGCGCACCGAAACGGAACCGCACGCGCCTCGCTGCGCTGGAGACTGCTGTTCCTGAGCGCCGGCGAGGAATCGCTGGCGGGGCTGATCGCCCGCACTGGACGCAAGGCCAACGCCGGGCAGGAGGTTCGGCTGGCCGACTTCGACGCCGATGCCGGGGCCGGCATGGGCGCCTTCGAGACCTTGAACGGATGCGCCAGCCCGGCGGCGCTGTCGCTGGCCCTGAAGGATGCGGCGACGCGCCACCACGGCACGGCCGGTGTGGTCTGGCTGCGAGCCATCGTCAAAGACCGTGACAAGCTGGCCGACCGCATCACCAATGGGATGCGCCAGTTCGTTGCCCGGAACACACCACCAGATGCGGTCGGGCAGGTGCTGCGCGTGGCGCAACGTTTCGGCCTGGTGGCAGTGGCCGGTGAGCTTGCGACGCAGTACGGGGTGACAGGCTGGGTTGAAGGTGAATCCACCCAGGCGGCGAGTGGGTGCTTTGCCGCGTGGCTGGATTCCTTCGGGGGTGCTGGCAACCGGGAAGACCGGCTCTTGCTGGCGCAGGTGCGCGGGTTCTTCGAGACGCACGGCGCCAGTCGCTTCGAGGACGTGGGTGCGAGCATCGATCAACGCGTCATCAACCGCGCCGGGTTCTACCGGTCGGGTCAGGATGGGACCCGGGAATTCCTGGTATTGCCCGAAGCCTTCAAGCGTGACGTGTGCGCGGGCTTTGACCTGAAAGCTGCGACCCGGTGTTTGCTGGCGCAGGGCTGGATCGTGCCCGGCGGCGATGGCCGACCCACACAGAAGCCCCGCTTGCCTGGCATCGGCACGGCGCGGGTGTACGTTTTCACGAACAAGTGGGCCGACGCCGAATGAAACTCGATTGCTCGACGCCCATGCAAGGTGCTGAAAGCGGGTGGGGACAGATGGGGACAACGGGGACGCCAGCAATGACGCGGGTTTCAGCGTCCCCACGCGCCCGGTTCGAGGTGGGGACAAGCGGGGACAATGCAGCACCGGAGTCTGATCTGGAAATTGCTGCGACTTGTCCCCGTCTGTCCCCAGTTTGTCCCCGGCGGTGGACCCCGAGAAGCGCAGTCTTGGCGCGGTGTCCCCCTGTCCCCATTTGTCCCCATCGAAATTGCGCAGGTTTCTGCGGGTTTCCCATCCTCCTGTGGTCAGTTGCCCCTGGGTATCGGCACGTTGTCGCTGGTGTGTAGATGTCAGATAAGTGTTTCTGTCCGTCCCGAACGCCGAAGCGCTGCGGAAACTACGAAGGACACGGGACACCACTCCCGTATTGCGCCGAGGTCATCTGTCGGGCCGCCGCGGCACGCGGCATTGGCACCGATGGCGCTTGCTGCTGCAAGTCGGGTCATCGGGTTGAGCCATCGATCCCATGGCTCTGGGTGCGCCAGGTTGCGCTCCGGCTGACGTGGCCCGCGGGGAGCGGGCGGGTGCAGATCGCGTTGCACGGTCTGCGGTTTTGACGCGCGGTGAGCACGTCACGTGGCGCTGTCACTTGCGCCAGCCAGCGTAAGTCCTTGTCGGCTGGGGCAATTTGCGCGTCGTCACTACTGGCTGGCACCGCGTAGTGACGACGCGGTTGGCGCAGGGTGTGGCACGGGGCAGGGCGCTGGCGAAGTTGCAGCAGCTTGACATCGGCTGTCGCCGCTTCGGTCCAGCGGGCCGGATCGGTGGCGCAGTTTGCGCCAGGGACCGGCTGTGATGCCGGCTGGAGCAGGGCGGGTGATTTTCGCGCCCGATGGGTGACGAGTATCTCCAAGCCTTTCGGCTGTCGGGTTTCAGGAGATGAGGCCGGCGATGGCGCCCGCGTAAGCGGGCATGGGCGATGCGGTGACGGGCATCAGCCGGGCTGACTCAGCCAGTGGGGAATTGAACGGGGCCGATGCTGCGCCAATTTCACGCGTCTTGCAACAGCAGTAGTGTTCTCGCCATTTGCCTGATGAGCGATTGACGGCGTGTTCGCGCCAGTGCTGTCAGCACGGCTGACAGCGGGCCCCGGT
>Ga0163148_10002954_pt1 | contig 19511 bp, 16 predicted proteins | sample OliLakLV19MP7P2_FD_148606 | JGI IMG/M metagenome (GOLD analysis project Ga0163148, IMG submission 148606) | Freshwater microbial mat bacterial communities from Lake Vanda, McMurdo Dry Valleys, Antarctica- Oligotrophic Lake LV.19.MP7.P2 | ecosystem: Environmental > Aquatic > Freshwater > Lake >...
GTTATATGGTGCTAAAATAAAATCAGCTTTTTCTGGCGTATCTATAATTTCAAAAATTGGTTTTATTTGTTTTGCTGCTTCGTTTATAAACAACAACGTACTTTTGTGTATATAGCCTAAATTGGGATACAAAAAAAATATATGCGAGTATTTTAACTTGTCTACTTTTACTATATATACCCGAGTAAGCTTGGGTTTTGTGTTTTCTGCTAAATTCAAATTTTAAATAAATATTACGATAGTTTTTTTCTTGCTACAAGTATACTTGTCGACCCCAATCCTCGAATAAAAACGAGATGTCGCCTTAACCACCTCCACCACTTCGAGTATTTCATTGTAAAGTAAAAAACAACAAAACCACAACGCATAAGCAACGCTCGTATAGAACCCTGAGTAAACATAATTAAATGCGTAAGATCTCCCAAGCGCACTTCTTGTTTTACTACAAAACGTGCATATCTCTTAAAATTATATGCATTTGGTGTATCTAATATAAAGACTCCATCATCTTTTAGTACGCGACATACTTCTCGAAGTGCTTTTCCAGGATTTTCTAAATACTCAATAAGTTGTTCCATGTAAATAGTACCAAAGAATTTATCTGTATACAGTAGACCTTTATCAATATTTCCTTTTTTTTGATACGGATATTCAGTAGGGTTTTGAGGAAAAAATAGATCAAAACCATACACACAGCTGTCTTTCTCAACTTTTTTTCTAAACTCTTGATTAAATGAATTAGATACACCACCCTCATACACTCCTCCCAAATTACCAAGATCAAGAATTTTTACTGGTTTATAGTGCTGCATTAAAAACTCAGACCGAGAGGTGCCGAGATCTTTTGAAAGTGTCTTAAGTTTTAGTAACATTGGAGTCTTCATACATAGATTACATATCATGAAACATACTGACGTACACACGCTCTATAATCAAATAATTTCACTATTAATCCTTCGGTTAAACACGAGAAGTAATAACACCATATCTTTTAGCCCATATTTGAAAAGTCATAATAGACCAGAGAAGAGTCAAGTTGTAGTCTTTTTTTGATTTATGATCGTCCAAAATCTGCTGTAAAGAGCTCCAATTAAACATGTCTTGAGTTTCTTTATAATACTCAGCAGATAATACTTTTTTCACTTTCTCATACATACCATCATCTCTCAACCACTTTGCCCCCGGAGAAAACCATCCTCTTTTTGGTTCTCGAAATAAATATTCTGGAAGCGTATCTTTAAAAGCATCCTTGAGACTTATTTTAGTATTTACCATACTTACTTTATCTTGTGTAGACATTTTTTCAGCAAACTCTACGAGATCCTTATCTAAAAAAGGCACCCTGACTTCTAGACCGTGTGCCATAGACATTTTATCAGCTCTCATTAAATCTTCGTCAACAAGCCAACTTCTTCTATCGGTCTTCATAAAAAGATCTGTAAAATTTTCATGTCTTATTTTTTGTAAATACTTTGCATCAAAACATGCTTTTGTTACTCCTTGATTCAAATATGTATCACTAACAACCCTAGTGAGAAGTTCATCTTTCTGAAACATAAATAATGAAAATCGATCAATATCATTTTCTATGTTAAGTTTTCTTAATCTTGAGAAAATATTTAATATTTTTCTTATAAAGAAAGGTATTTTTCTGTACCTGTCTTGAGCTAAACTCAATTGATATCTTTCGTATCCGCCAAATAACTCATCACCTCCATCACCTGAAAGTACTACAGCAACCTTCTCTTTAGCAAACTTTGACAAGATATACATTGGAACAATTGTAGGATTTGAAATGGGTTCATCGAGATGATATATTGCCTCTTCTAAGTTTTTCCATACCTCTTCCGGCTTTATTAAAAGCTCGTGATGTTCTGTTTTGTAAAACAGCGCCGTCTTTCGAGCCAAGTTAAAATCTTTATTAAATTTTTCTTTCTGTACTGGATCTTTAATATCAAAACCAATTGAGAATGTTTTGATGTTTGAAGTAACTTTTTTTATTGACCCAAGAATAATACTCGAATCAATACCTCCTGATAAGTACACCCCCACAGGTCTATCTGATATCAATTGTTTTTCTACTGATTTTAAAACCCTCTCCCGTATATCTATCTTTGAAACCACACCTTTTGTTTTAGTCAGGTCGGGATTCCAATATGTTTTAACCTCAAAATTTTTATTTTTTATTTTAAGATATGATCCTGGAGGTAATTTATGTATTCCCTTAAACATGGTGATCGGTTCAGGAACATAGAGCACTCGAATGTAATGATTAAAAGCTTCTATATTTAAAAATCTTGACATACCGTGCTCTAAAATAGCCTTTATTTCTGAAGAGAAAATAAATTTTCCTTTCTCAAAATAATAATAAAGTGGCTTTACTCCAACATGGTCTCGAGCTAGAAACATTTCTTTTTTGTTTCTGTCCCATATTGCAAAAGCAAAAATACCATTCAGTCTAAGAACGCAAGATTCTCCCCATTTTTTATATGCAGCCAAAATAACTTCTGTATCACTTTCTGAATTAAATACATACTCATCCTGAAGTTCTTTTTTTAATTCTTGGTAATTATATATCTCGCCATTAAAAATGATTATCAAGTTACCATCATTACTCTTCATTGGCTGTGCAGCTTTTTCACTTAAATCAATAATACTCAAACGATTATGTCCAAAAGAGACGCCTTCATCAGTAAAAACACCCGTACCATCTGGCCCACGATGCTGAGTAAGCTTGTTCATTTTTTTAACAAGATCTTCATCCTTAAAATTAAAACCATTTATGCTGCACATACATTAAAAAATCTGAGATTTAATTTGTAATGACTTGATTATAGTACCAATCAAATTCTTTAGACTAGACCTTTCGGAAACCTTATCTTTTAGATACATACTTATTGTTTTTATTTCAGTCTGTGATTTTTGTGTAAGTGCATCTATTTTACTTGATAAATCCTTATAATCTCCGTAAGTAAATCGTAAGTCTGGATCAAACATACCGAAATAAGGAGTAAAACTCTCATTTGAAGAAATAGAAATAACTGACGAAGCCATAGATTCTAAAACAACCTTATCGACACCTCCTGTTGGTGTCATATTTACAGTAATATCAGCTTTTTCATAGTATTTCTTAATGTACACATGTGGAACACTGTCTACAAAATTAACAACAGACTGGAGACCGTGCAAGACAACAAGTTCATCTAACTCTTTTTTATATTTAATATCATCAAGAGTAACAGGTGAACCTACAAAGATTACTTTGAGATTTCTTATACTTACCTTTAACAAATTTGCCGCCATAATTAATGTACTACAATTTTTAATCCTGGTTATTCTTCCAATATGAACAAGGTTAAAAGTGTCTCTCGACTCTTGGAACACACCTTGAAACTGGTCGAGATCTATTCCATGACCAACAATGTTTACTTTTTTACTTCTCAAACCAAAACTCTGTCTTGAAGCAGTAAATATCATATGGGACAAATATGTAGCAACGCGAAGCTTCAAATTAACTTGTTTATGTGTGTACCAAAGGCTAACTTTTTTACCCATCATCCTCCATAGACATCCAGCGAGAATAATGTAGATTGGATTCATATGCACAAATACAACATCATAATTGTTCCGCTCTTTCCATATAGTCTGATAGAAACGTAAAACATACGAAAAACGTGAAGGTTTTTTTTCCTTCCCAAGAGAGATTATTTTTATATTTGAAGGTAGATGATACTCACCTTTTTCTAAACAAATCACCGTAACATGTTCACATATGCGCGCAAATTCAAGTATCCATCGATGAAAAAAACCGAGAATATCATCTTGAATATCAACCTTCTGAGTGATTATAAGTAGTTTCATACACTTACTTCATTGTTTTATTTAATATATCAATATACTTTATAAAATATGCATCTACAGAAATATCACATGTTTCAATCACACATACTCGTGCTGACTGTTTTAACAATTCTCTTTTCTGATTATTTCCAATAATTAAATTTATATTTTCTGTAAAACAAGTTTCGCTGTGAACTGAACAAATTATCACATGTTCATCTGTTAGTATATCTCCCACAATACCAACATTTGAAGTTACAATTGGACACCCTGAGGCAGCGGCCTCGATTAAGGTCATGGAAAAACCTTCATAGAGCGAAGTCAAAATAAAGAGGTTAGCGGTTTTATAATAAGAGGAAAGGTCGTTGTTCCAGTTCTCAAAAATAACAGACCTACTAATCCCGAGAGCCTTAGTTAGTTTCTTTACATTAGAAAGCTCTGGTCCATCACCCACAATTACAAGTCCCGCCTTAGGAAACAATTTTAAAACCCTTGAAAAAGATTTTATAGCTAGATCAATATTTTTTTCTTTTGTAATACGGGAAGCCATCAGAGCAATAAAATTGAATTGTGGATATTTTTTATGAAGGTCAAAAACAATGGGCGCATCTATAATTTTTTGTATATCTACAAAGACCGGCAATATAGAAATATTATCTCTTGAAATTTTAAAATCCTCCACAAGAGAATCAGCAATTCTTTTACTTACAACTCGAATACCTTGGGCATATCCCAAAACCTTTCTTGCTATATTCACTCGAATTTTATTTAAAAATGTATGTGTAAAATGAGGACTTAGAAAATCAGTATGGACCTGAATTTGTAAAGGAATGGTATTAAATATTTTTTTTAATTTCATACCCACATAACCAGACTCAAAAGGGTCCTGACAAGTAATAACTATGTCGTTACGAGAATTTCCAATTTCCAATAACGAATCCTGCCTCGCCGACAGGCGGGTTCCAATAAGCTTTTTGGCAATTTTAAAAGCATCTCTTATATATAACAATCGACTCCAAGAATATGTTGGGTAGAGCCATATGTTGTCAGTAATTTTTATTCGTTGAAGATTCTTATGTTTAAAGATATTTGAAAAAACAATGATATGTAGTTCTTTTACATACTGCGCCTGCTTTAAAACACGCGTGCGTACAGCGCTTCCATTTTTAAATATACTTCTATCTGTGCTTATACTAAGTACGTACATAGTTTAAAATGTAAGTGTTTCAATAAGTTTAGAAAACATTTTCTCAGTATTAAAATCATCAACTCTTTGAAGGCCTGCCTTGATTAACTTTTCCCGATTTGATGAGTGGTTTAATAATCTTATTATATTAGAAAGAAGCTCTTCCTTGTTATCATACCCTACCAAAATACCATTTTCTCCATGTGTAATAATCTCCTTATTTCCACCAACAGATGTAGTAATTATAGGAGTGCCAGAAGCCATAACTTCAAGTAATTGATGTGAAAAACCTTCATAACCAGTATTTAAAACAAATATTGTTGATGCTTTAATATACAAAAGCAAGGTCTCATGTTCCAATCTTCCTATCAAATTAACGGTATCTTCGAGTTTTTTTTCTTTAATTAAAAAAGAAAGTTTTTCGTAATCCGGCCCATCTCCAACAATAACCAAAGAAACATCCGAGATTTTTTTTAAAATTTCTGGCATAAGTAAGATCAAAGTTTCAAAACCTTTCCAAGGAACAAGACGTCCAACGCTCAAAATAATTTTTTTAGAAAATAAGTTGTTTAATTTAGAAAAATTTGTATGCGAAATACCCTTAGGTACATTAAAAGCATTATAAATAACAGAAATTTTACTTGGATTAACACCCCATGCTGTTACAACTCCTTTTAAATATTCACTGGGAACTATGATTTTATTTACGTGTTTTGCTACAAATTTCTGTATCCACTTCAGCACACGAACCCTAAAACCATACCCACTGCGCTTTTGACAAAATACATCTAGCGAATCTGTTACACCGAACCTCTGCACTCCTTGTTCCCACGCATAATCCCCTACCAATTTGAGTATGGTTTTTTTACCTGATATTTTAGATGCTACAAGAGCCGGGAAACCAACACTTACTGGATCCTGAACATATACAATGTCGTTGCCACGAGAACGAAATAGAACTTTAAAAAAATAAATAACATGTCGAAAAATCTTCGGAAACCTCCTTACTTCATCAAAGGATACAACTGAAACATCAATACCTCGTTTAGGAAGTTCACTAAAAAGTAATTTAGAATAAGTTGCGGGACCACCAATAGAAGGAGGATATATCCCTGTAGCGATAAGAATCTTCATATGAAACTATCCTAGCACTTTTTTAAAAACACGCTCATTCATGTCTTGAGCAATAAGATTCCAGTCATATTTCTCTTCTACCATTTTATGAGCATTAGAAATAATCCTATCGTGTGTTTTTTTATCTGAAAGTAGCAATCTCACGCTATATGCAATACTTTTTGGATTATTAACAGCACAAAAAATACCCGTTGGTTCTCGATTTGGATTCTGGTACGGATCAAACACAAAATCTGTTATGCCTCCAACGGGGGTTGCAATAACAGGAATTTTCATTGCCATAGCCTCTATAAAAGAATTGCCAAAACCTTCAGAAAGAGAAGGTCGTATAAAAATGTCACATATATCAAAGTATGCAGGTAATTCTTCGTGTGGGATTAAACCTAAAAATGTAACTCTCTCAGCAAGATTTTTTTCTTCAACAACAAACTTAAGACGAAGCATAAGTGGACCGTCTCCAATGACAATAAGAGAAATATGTTTTGGTAAATAAATAAGAGAATTAATAATATCTTCAATACCATTTTTAGGAACCAAGCGTGAAGCAGTAACCAAAAAAACATCATCTACAGTATGCACATCATCACTTTGTGAAAGATATGTTTTTTTACCAAGTTTATTTTTCATGTGTCCAGTCTCGTATGGACGACAATCCTTGCAAAAAAGTGTTAAATCAACACCGTTTGGTATAACTTCAACTTCTTTTATATATCCAACATCATGAGCAAAAGAAGCAAGATATGTAGAAATAGCTTGAATCGAATTAGCTTTAATAAAAATTAAACGCCATAGTGGATGCACAAAACGAACCTTGCGACGAATATGATGTGCCGGATCTCCCTCTTGCAAGGTTAGAACATAAGGAATACTTGGATGAAATAATTTAAAAAACAAAGCACCGAACCCTGCATAAGCAGCCATGATAGCCCAGATAGCATCGTACTTTCTTTTTCTATTAAGACTGACTGCTTTGAAAAAAGCCAGGACTGGAAATAGAAATTTATTAAGAGATACTGGGAAAAGTATACGTGACCTCGACTTTAATGGTTTACGTCCAACAAAGCCGATCCTATGAACTCGAACATTCCCAATTTTTTCTTCTTTGGGTAATGTCTTATCAAAACGAAGCGTTATCATATCGAATTCATACTGAGGAAGACGCTCAGTAATTTCTTCAACTGCAATTTCAGCACCGCCCACAAAAGGCTTATGCGTAAGTGAGAAGATTAAAACCTTCTTAATATCACTGTTCTTCGATAGTGAAGTCATCTGCTTGATTATACACGGGTCGTTTAATAAGAAAAACAGAACTTGTTGCTATACCTAAAAGAAGCACGAAAGCTCCTATCCAAAGCCATTTTGAGCCTTTCTGCTCACTATCTTCATACAAAACCTCATCACTCTCATTAACAGCAGAGATAGCGCTTGCGGTTTGATTAGGAATTTCTATATGTACAGGTTTTTGAACAACAGAAGAAGCTTGGGGCACAAAAGCAACCTTGTTACTTGCCTGCACAACCGCTTGCTTTAGAAATCCTGTGCTTGCAATTCTGCCATTCGGATACAGAAGTGACACATGTTGCAATACTGGAAGACCAACTACCTCTCCATGAAATGAAAGGCTTTTTTGTGGTAAAAGAATTGTATGAAGTGGAATGATAAATTTATAGTCGCCTGATTCTATAAACCAACCAGAAAGATCAAATTCAAAATTAGAATTATTTTTTATTGTCACACTTCCATCAAAGCCAACTTTTTCAACACGTATATCTAAAGGACTTTCAATAACAGAAACAACTTCTCGAGCTGTACCAGAAAATTTTCCAGAAGAAATATCAAGTACAATTACGTATTCGCCTGGGTTTCTATACGTATAAGCAACCGAACGTCCTTGTGCAACTGTTCCGTCACCAAAATTCCACACAAAACGAGCATTTGAAAGCGGCTTTTTCTCTAAACCATACCCTTCTCCTCCAATAAAAAACTGAGCTCCTGTAATTAAAGTTTTTGAAGATAATTTAATTTCTGCAAAAACTTTCGGATCGACAGGAAAAGTACTTACATTACTCGAACCAGAATTTGTCTGAGTTTGATTTTCTGAATTAGTAGAACCTGAATCTGAATTATTAGTAGTATTATTTTCAACAGTACCAATCGTATACGACTGAACTGCACTCCACAAAGGTGCCCAACCTTTTGTTGACCAATCAGAACCACAACTTTCCCCTTCTGGTCGATACGCAACCTTGAGAGAAAATACATACGAACCAGAAACAGAATTTTCATAATAAAAATTTCTATTTGCTGAATTTTTACTCATCGTAACCACAAGAACAGAAAGTGGATCAACACTCGTAGAACTACTGAAAAACTTTCCAGAAGAATTTGTTGTAACTTCTACACAGGCAGTTTGGGCGATATTTTCTTTTTCAGCAGAAGAATTTTGAGATTGAATACTTATAGTTTGCCTGCTCCCAACCTCTAAATTACTCGCTGAAGTAAAGACAAACTTAGAAACTTCTGCATTCACCACCACAGGAGAGATAAGAAATATGGTAAGTGTGAGAAGTGTCTTTTTCATAATGTTATTTTATATCTAACATTTTCTTAAGTTCGTCCTCAGGAATCTCTTGTCTAGGGGATTTATATTGTGTACTAGGAATTGGTTCTTGTTTTGGCTTAGGATTATTTTGATGTATTTTTGGTTCTTCTTTTTTAAAAGCCTCTTTTTGAGGTTCTTTTTTCAAAACACCTTCTAAAACTGACCTTAAATCAGACATGTTTTTTTGAGAAGGACCTTTATTATCCTTCTTTGGATCTTTTTTTAAATCTTTGAGTGATACAAAACCATCTTGCTTGTCTTCAACAATTGGAATTTGTTTTATTACCTCAGGTTTTTCCTCTACCTTTTTAGGAACAGGAGGCTGTTGAACACTTTCTTGAATTGGTTTTGGAGGAATATATTTACTCTCTTTAGATACTGACGGAGAAGAATCTTTATATTCTTCTTTAGGTTGAGAAAAAGTTTTATTTTCTTTTTTAGGAAAAAGTTTGTTTTCTTTCTTTGGACTGGACGCACTACTCTTAATAGTATCTAATAAATGCCAGTCGGCAATTTTTTTCTCAACCTGTGCTCGAGGAGTCGCAAACTGATCACGGGATGTTTGAATCACACTATCTTTAAAAGAAATTTCTGGTTCTTTGATTGGCGGTAGTGTACGTGCAGAAAATGGAGGTGAGGACATGCCGTCAATCATGAGTTTCAAATACATCTGATACAAACCGAGATTAACCATATCTTCAGCAGTAAACTGTGGTGCAAACTCTTTTTCTAGAAGCTCAGCGTCGAGTGCGCCTACTCGAAATGAAACCATAGTTCCTACGTTACCGAACACAGCGTCTCTTACTTCTTCTTCCATTTGCTCAATGTACTGATGAGCAATAGTTAAATTGAGCTTATACTTTCTTGCTTCAGACAAAATATCAGCAAAAGATTCATTAGCAAAAGACTGGAACTCATCTACGTATAGATAAAAATTGGGTAGCTTTGCAAGTGCTGCATTTCCCGCATCAGCTCGAGACATGGCAGTAAGATAAATCTTGGTAATAATCATCGAACCAATAAGGTTCGCATTACTTTCTCCTACCTTACCTTTCGACAAGTTAATAATCATAATCTTCCCATTATCCATAATGTCTCGAAAATCAAAAGAAGACTTTTCTTGTCCAATAATGTTGCGGATCAACGGATTTGAGGTAAATTGACCAATTTTATTTTGAATAGCAGGGATTGCTTCAGCGGCAAATCGCTCTGTATATCCTGCGTATTCTTTTGTCCAATATGTCTTAACTGACGGGTCAGTTATATTTGCTATAACCTTATTTCGATATTCTTTTTCTGCAAGCATTCTATTAATACCAAGCATGTTTGATCCGGGATACTCTAAGAGAGCCAAAATAGTATTTTGCAACATATATTGCATTCTGTCCGAAAAACTTTCTTCACCGAAGAGCTTTTTAAAAGCACTCATAATACCACTTAATACCAAGTGTCTTTTTTCAGGACCAACATCCTCCATTATATTAAAAGAAATTGGGTGCTCTATATCAAAAGGAGCGAGATAAACCACATCTTTTATACGATGTTCTGGTACATAATCCAAAAGCTTTTCAGCGGTTCCGCCGTGTGGATCAATAAAGGCGATACCGTTACCATTTTGAATATCTTGAATTGCCATATTTTCAAGAAGGGTTGATTTACCCATACCCGTCTTTCCAATCACATAGACGTGTTTAGTTCTGTCTTTAGCTTTAATACCAAAAGGCACTCGTTTATTACGAGCATCTGTTTCTGCAAAATATGTTATTTTATTTTCTTCATTCATAAGAAAAAGTATCTTAAGTCAATTATACCCCACCTTAGACTTTAAGAAAAAACTATTCTGAAAGAAGTACGTCTCTTGTGTATTTATTTGAAGCGTTCTCCGCCGACGCTGTCGCTATGGTGAACAAGCACCACATCCTTATTCAGGTAATAAAGCCTCTCTGGTATACCTATTAGATGCATTCCACAACATCCAACTCGTGAGTCCCACATCATACGTTGCTTGTATTTGAGCTCTTACCATATCTGGAGTGTAGGTTGCTCCTAAATTAAAATCCTGAATCCAAGGACGAAGTTTGAGTATGGAAGTACTTGCAACTGTTGCATCAAATGCCTGTACTTTTTTTACTCCCTGACCCATAGAATATTTAATAACTTCATATGGGTGTGCAGCTGGATTATCCAAACCAATAAATCCCTTTGGATAATGTGATGGGTATACCATAGGAGCAATAAAATCAAAATAAGGCAGGGCAACTTCGAGCTTTTGACCTATATTTAAATCATCTGAGTTAGTTGTTGTCATACCAAACAAATCTGCAGACATTACAATACCGAGTGGATTTAATTCACCATGAAGATATTTGAAAAACTCACCCATAACATCTGTTTTTTTTCTTCCATCGCTCCATGGAAAATAAATATCATTCATTGGGCCATCAGATGGAAAACGAATGTAATCAAAATTTATTTCATCAAAACCAATAGCATAACTTTCCTTTGCAAGTTTAACGTGATAATCCCACACATCTCGAGCACCAGGATCAGTAAAACTAAGTCCTTTAAAATCTTTCCACACAACACTTGTATCTGTTCTTTTTTTAACAGCTAAATCTGGACGAGTTTGAGTAAGATACGGGTCTTGAAAAACAGTAACGCGTCCCAAAACATATATACCCGCATCATGAAGCGATCCAATAAATTCTTTCATATCAGAAGCAAAGCATGTTTTTGAAACTACATCAGAAAATTCAGAGCCTTTCGCTCTAAAAGAAATATTTCCACTGTAGTCCTTTATGTCTATCAATATTGAATTAAGCTCTGTTTCTTTTACAAGAGCAACAAGTTTAGTTCGAATTGAAGGAGTGCCTGCGACACAACCACTCATGTACAAAGCTTTCACTGCTTCAGGTGTTTGTATATGAGTAACAACAAAAGGTTTTTCTTTTGGAACTTCGTCTACTTTAGTCTCTATAGTTGGATCCGGAACAGCAAGATAGTGAACTGGACTTGCAATAGGAATAAAAACAAAAGCTCCGTACGCCAGAGCACATCCTATTACAGCAACAAAGACATAGAGTATTTTCATACACCTGAAGAAGTTGGACCATTTTCAACAAAAACCTGAGAAGCTACCGACCGAACACCCTCTAAAACTTTTTCTCCAAAAGTCTTTCTGTGACGCATTCCAATAAATGTAAATATAGAAACACTTACACCAGCAGTAAAAACAAAGAATGTCTCCCAACCACTAGGAAAACCGAGAAACGGCAAAAGCGCTAAACATATACCTATAATAAAAACACCTTTTTGAAATCCATTCATAATAAATCTATTATATACACCTACGAGCACAAATAAAACTGTTGATAGAAATTAGACCACGACATGTTGCGCAACGTGATATATATCCCCTGCTCCAACAACCAAACAAACATCCACTTCGGTTAGTGTTTTCTTTATATAAGCTTCTATGTCAACTATGCCAGCAAAAGAAATAACATTTTTATGTATCTTCTTAATTTCTTCCGCAAGCATGTCTGAGGATATTGAAGGATCAAATACTTCTCGAGCACTATATATAGGAGTAAGTATAATATGATCCGCTTTTGAAAGAGACTCCGTGAACTCCTTAAAAAGAAGCTTAGTTCTACTATATAAATGTGGTTGAAAAACTATAGTAATTTTTTTATCAGGAAATTTCTCCTTGGCACCCAAAATAACAGCTAAAACTTTCTGAGGATTGTGAGCATAATCATCGTACACAAGCGCCCCAGAAGATGTCTTTCCTTTGTACTCAAAACGTCTCCACGCACCCTCAAAGTCTCCTAAAGATCTAAGGAGCGAGCCCTCAGAAACATCAAGCACACCTCCGACACACAGAGCTGCCCGTGCATTTTCTACATTATGAATTCCGGGAACTTTTAAAGTTAGACCTCTAATGTCAGCTGACATGTAGTCAATCACCTTGCATTTCGCCCTCTCTATCACAGGAGCCAAATGAGGGTGTTTCATATTACAAATCAAAAATCCCTCTGCTGGAATTTTTGCAACGAGTGAACTAAAAGCATCTTGAATATCTGCCAAGTCTTTATAGAAATCCAGATGGTCTAAATCTATATTTGTGATCACGACAATAAATGGCGAGAGGCTTAAAAAAGATTTTTTATATTCATCTGCTTCAGTTAAAAAATATTCATCTTCTCCAGAAATAAAATTAGTGCGAGGATTTTTAAGAAGTGACCCAACAACAACAGTTGGCTTCAAACCTCCAGCAATTAAACTCTCAGCAATCATAGCTGTCGTAGTTGTTTTACCGTGAGTACCAGAAACAGCAATAACTTTCTTATCACGAGACACAAGACCTAACATTTCTGAATATGAAAGAAATGGAATATTTCTTTTGTGTGCTTCAGTAAGCTCAGTATTATCTTTAGGTATTGCAGCTGTATACACAACTAAATCAACATCAGTACTTACGTATTCAGCCTTGTGACCTTGAAAGACAAGGGCACCAATCTTCTTAAGTTCTTCTGTAATTTCCGAGCTACCACTGTCTGACCCTGTAACAATTTTACCTTCATGAAGCATCATGCGAGCGAGGGCTGACACACCAATACCACCTATACCTATAAAATGGACTTTCTTAATCTTTTTTAGATCCATATCAGACATGCGGTTAGTATATTGTTTTACAAACAAAAAACCAATTATCTATTTATATTAAATACAAGATTAAACGTTGTGCCTTTATTTCTTCCCCTTGATTCAGCCCAGATTTTTCCATTATGATGTTTAACAATCATATTTGATACAAAAAGTGCTAGACCCAAACCTTCTGGATCTGCACTTTTTGCACCCTCACTTCTCCAAAACTTTTTAAATAAGCGACGTTTATCACTTGTATTAAGTCCAATACCTGAATCCTTAATAGAGAAATAAATCTGATTATTCTTACTTTGCAAAGACACCTTGATAAGCCCTCCGTTTGGAGTGTACTTCATCGCATTTTCAAATAGTGTATCGAGCACAAACTGTATTTTCTGTTCATCAACAACAATAAGCGGAATCGAAGAATCTGCCTGAATATCAAAATGTAAATCTTTACGACGAATATATTCATTAAGTTTACCGAGCGCATCATCAACCATTTCTCTAAAAGAAACCGCCTTAAATGCGTATGCGAGCCTACTATCAAAACGAGCGACCCCTGCCAAGTGATCAACTACCTGCATCAACTTTGCTATCGCCCCATTTATGCTCTTTATTAAAGAATCCTTATCTTCTATAGTTGTCTCTCCTTTTAAAGAATCGATTGCCCATTTAATACCTGTAAGTGAGGTTCTGAATTTATGAGTAACAATAGTCAAAAATTGATATTTAAGATTTTCCAAATCACGCTCTTTTTGTGTAAATAAAAAGATGAGGAGTGTACAAAAAACTAGCGTGAGAGCAAGTACCGAATACTGTGGAACAAAAGACGTATAACTTTCTAATTCACCATGAAATCTGTTTGCAAGAACAAGACCAATTAAAAAGATCCAAAGAAATGAATAGAGAATTATTTTTTTAAAAGTTTCCATTATCTTTTAGTATACCTCCTCATGTCACAACTTATTTACTATTTCTAGAAATCTATCTCCTCGATCAAATTCATTTATAAACATACCAAATGAAGCAAAAGCAGGACTGAACAGAATTACATCACCCTTTATTGCACCAACCAAAGACTTGTCAATCGCATCTTTGAGTGAGTCAGCTACATCAGCTTTTAGCTGTTGGCTTTTAGCTGTTAGATTTTTTTGACCTGAAAGCTCAAAGATAGAAGCTTTAAGCTTATCTGTTCCTGTCCCTGGCAATAAAACTACTTTTTTACAATACTTTGGAATTACTTCAATAAGCTTACTCATATCCAAGGTTTTATCTGCCCCACCCAGAATCAAAATAATATTTTTATCCTTTCCAAGTGCATTAAGAGCGACTACTGTTGCCTCGGGTGTTGTGGATGTTGTGTCGTTATATATTTTTACTCCACGCACTTCTTTTACAAACTCCAAACGACCTGAAATACCCTTAAAATTCATAACACCCCACTCAATTACCTCTTCGGAAACACCCAAGGTACGACAAGCCTCAATAACACACGAAGCATTATAGATATTATGCTCTCCTAATATTTTTAATTTCCATTCCTGAGGAACATTCTCCATTCGAGCAGTAATAATTCTACTCTGTATGTCTTTTCCGTACTTCTCTATCAATAATTTTTCTACCTGACTTCCAAGAATAAGTACATCATCTGTATTTTGATACTTAAATATATTTGTCTTATCTTTTAAATAGCTATCCTTATCACCCTTATAAAAATTTAAATGATCATCAAAAAAAGTTGTAAAAATAGAAATGTGTGGACTTTTTTTAATATCACCCATTCCAGCAAGTGCCCATGAATCAAGTTCAAGTACTACCAAATCCCCTTTATGCGCTTCTTTAAGTAGTGACAGAGTGGAAACATTTTTAACATTTCCACCTAGAAAAACTTTTTTATCTTTAAAGGAAACTTTTGAAAGTATATCAAAAAGCATGTGAGTAACAGTCGATTTACCTCTTGTGCCCGTAATACCAATAAGTGTACTTTCTGAATACTGCGCAAAAAGCGACTCACTTACATAAATCGGAATATTATTTTTTCGTGCCTCTCTCAAGAAAATAGAATCGAGCGGAACATTTCCAGGCTGGAGAACAAAATCCTGATTTTTAAAATCTTCTAGATCATGCTTGCCTAACACAAATTTAATATCTTTAAATTGAGAAAGTTTTTCAAGGGAAGGTTGTAATTCTTCTTTAGACTTAAGGTCGGTTATCGTAAGTTTAGCGCCACATTCAGCAAGAAAGAGGGCGTCATTCAAAGCCCCACCCAAAAGACCAAGTCCCATGACTGTTACTTTTTTATCTTTAAAATGTTCTTTGTAATCCATCATGTCATTCTAACAAGTTCAGGCAAATAAAAAAGTGACAGGTTTCTAGTCTGCCACTGAGAATCAAAACTTTTTTAGGTAAAGGCAACAAGAACGCCGTTGCGTTTACCTTCAGCCGACGCAACACCACCTTCAACTTGTCTTTTATGAGACCAGAATCTACCCCCATGACTTCCTGTACCATCGGTGTACGTACAAACACCATCTGAAAGAATGTTCACATGTGGCACGCCGTGGATTTTTGCTTGCGCACGAACCAGGGCAAAGAAGTCAAGATGTCCTTCCATACACCTATCGAAACCAGAAGGTCTAACCATTTTCCCACCCTTAAGAAGTGGAGCAAAAACTTCTCCGCCCCATTTGTCAAAGACATAGGAAATCAAAGTTTTATTTTGATCTCCATACTTCTGGTCTGAAGCTGAGTAATTGACAGCCTGAGCACCAATACCACACAAAACATCAATTCTTAGATCTTTCTTATTTCCCTTGAAAAACTCAAGAGCACGATCAACCACACTTCCATGTGTCCGCACCTTACCGCTGTGATCAATACGACACGGATCAAGAAGAGAGTTTTTTCCCGCATGGCAAACAACAACAAAGTCTCCTTGAGGAATTGAAAAAACCAACGTTGGACAATCGGCACTTGCAATAAACAAGGCTTGGCCTTTTGTGATCCTGACACCATCAACGAAACATTGAGTGTAGACACCTACCCCGTCAACATCAACCTTTTTCTGAAACAACTCACAGCTGTCAGCGATCCGAGCATTGAAATGCGAAACGTTCGGAAGAAGGAGTTTTGAGACTCCCTGATCACGAACATGCTGAACCATACACGCAAGAAGAGATTCTTTTTCAAAAAGCCCCCTAAAATCTGTAGGCTTTCCAAAAACTGAAGCTGTTCCTCCTCCACATACGCGAGTGTACGAAGGACGCAAACAAAGAGAAGTAGACATAACACAAACCTCCTGTATTAAACAGACAATGAACAGAATCCTTGATCCAAAGGAAATTCTATAAGAAAAAATGTGTACAGTCAAAACAAAACCACACTCGAGTGTGGTTTTGTTTTGACTGACCTTATTACATCTTCTCAACTATCACCGTATTTGTTGTGCCAGTTTTGTAAATTGGCGTACCAGATACAATAACTATTTTGTCTCCAACAGATACAACTTTCTCTTTCTTGAGATGAGTTTTAATAAATTTAACTGCTTCATTAATATCTTTAAATTTCTTTGATTTAACCGGAGTAACACCAAATGACATCAGAAGTTGGTTATGGGTTGTATCGTTTGCTGTAAATGCAAAAATAGGCTGTAGAGGCTTGTAGCGAGCAATAAGCTGAGCCGTACGTCCTGTTTGAGTTAGAGCAACAATCGCCTTTGCATCAATAGCATTCGCGAGGTCAATTGTTTCATTTGTAATAGCATCAGCTATTTTTGGACCCATAAGCTCATGTTTATGTTTTTGCATAATAAGCACATGCTCTTTATATAAATCACTTTGTTCAATTTTTTGAGCCACAGTTGCCATAGTTCGAACAGACTCAATAGGAAAATCTCCAAGAGTTGTTTCTTCAGAAAGCATAATTGCATCAGTACCATCAATAATAGCGTTTGCAATATCGGAAACTTCTGCTCGAGTTGGCACAGGAGCCTTGATCATACTTTCAAGAATATGAGTTGCTGTAATTACTAACTTACCTTTCTCATTACATTTTTTGATAATAGTTTTTTGAAGCACAGGAACATTCTCAACCCCAACTTCAATACCCATATCTCCTCGGGCAACCATCACACCATCAACAAGCTCAATAATCTCATCAATATTTTCAACACCTTCGCAATCCTCAACCTTTGCAATAATCTTAGTTTCTTGTCGTCCCGCTTTATCAAGAAGTGCTCGGAGTTCACGAATATCATCAGCTCGACGTACAAAAGAAAAAGCGACAAATTCAACTTTATTCTTAATACCGAACACTAGATCAGCCTTATCTTTTGGTGTAAGAGAACTTATAGAAAGATGCGCACCTGGAAGATTAACTCCTCGTTTATTTTTAATTTCTCCTCCAACAATAACTTTAGTTATAACCTCATTACCTTTTATATCAGTGATCTGAAGTTTCTTTTTTCCATCATGAAGTAAAATAAAACCACCTTTTAGAACTTCTCGTGGAAGTGGTTCATAGTTTACAGAAACTCTTTCTTCGTTTCCCACAACAGTATCTGTAGTAAGAGTGAACTTTTGTCCTTCTTTAAGAGTAATTACACCTTTTTCAAAATCCCCAATACGAATCTTTGGACCACCCAAATCTTGTAAGACAGCAGCAGAGATACCTGTCTTTTTTATAGCTTTTTTTAAATTATCAACCTTACCTTGGTGTTCAGCAAAATCTCCATGAGAGAAGTTGAGGCGCATTACATTAAAACCTTCCTTAAGAAGCATGGTAAGCTTTTCTTCTGACTGAGTCACTGGACCAATCGTTGCAACAATTTTAGTTTTTTTATTAAATGACATTAAAATTTTGAATTAAAAAAAGGTGCTTTCGGCACACGGTGAGTATATAACACTTAAAGGTAAAAATCTACCTTAACCTTGTTTAAAGGCTTATTCTTTGGTATCTTTGGAGTCTATAATGTGTATATGGTTGTTTTAGTAGAGCGTTCGACTGACTTCTTATAGAATCTGTACACTTTTTGGATCTTTTGTTTCTTTACATACAATAGTTAATTGATTCCGTGCGCGCGTAGCTCAGCTGGTAGAGCATTCGACTGATACTCGAAAGGTCCCAAGTTCGACCCTTGGCGCGCGCACAGAGTCTGTTACAAAGCAAAATATCTCGAAAGATACTTGTTTAAGTACAGAATCAAACATCACAAGGAGATACTCATGACTAGTCCATACATTTCCCGTGGACCAAACGGTGATTTAATTGGCTACATGCCTCGAAAATACATTGAAGCTGGGCAGAAACTTTATGAACAAAGGCGAGTAAGAAGCCTTAGAAAGGAGCGTCTTCTGTCTCGAATTCGCAACCGACGAATGTCTTGGTGGAAGAGGTTCTGGACTCGACTATTTGGAAATAAATATTGAGCCCGAACATTCACAATCATCAGACCCTCCGCATTGCGCGAAGGGTTTTTTCATTAAAAAAACCGCTGACTTATCATGCCAGCGGTCAAATTCATTCGACAGTCTTTCGACTATCAAGCGTGAGACTCCTCTCGACGCTTTCAAAGGTTTTTAAGTAGAGCTTTTACCTTCTTCCAATACCCGACAGTCCCAGAACTCTTCCAACCATTCGGACCACCGTTCCATATGCGGGCCTTGTCCTCGTCGCTTGGCTTCCTGCCAAGACGAGATTCGGTTGCGTATCTGCCGATATAAGATTTGCAAATCGCGACTGAGAGAGATCTGTTACCAAGGCAATCTTCTGCCTTGTGGTTGGTACCGTGCCAACGGTTATAATCATCAACCGCCGGCTGACGAATCTGCAAGCATCCATAAGCTTTTTGCTTAAGATGCTTGTCGCCAATCGCATCGTTATGACCACTTGATTCAACCTGAATCAAAGCGGAAATCAAATGGTCACTCGGCTGATCGGCGAACAATGCATTCGCAAAAAAACCTAAAACCAACAAGATGAGAATCAGACGAATCATGAGAAATCCTTTCCAAAGAACTCTAATTCACTACTGAGGAACATCCTCAATGTGCTTAGTAATTTAGCTAAACTAGCACATTTTAATACAAAAGTCAATAC
>Ga0163148_10002958_pt1 | contig 19495 bp, 18 predicted proteins | sample OliLakLV19MP7P2_FD_148606 | JGI IMG/M metagenome (GOLD analysis project Ga0163148, IMG submission 148606) | Freshwater microbial mat bacterial communities from Lake Vanda, McMurdo Dry Valleys, Antarctica- Oligotrophic Lake LV.19.MP7.P2 | ecosystem: Environmental > Aquatic > Freshwater > Lake >...
CCCTCGAACCGTAGCCGTCCGTTGCCGGCCGGATTCCTGGCTCCTCGGCCCGGACCGGCGATGCAAAGTGAGATGTCCTTTGCGGCTGTCCCTCGGGGCAGGTGCATGTCCACTCCTGCTACTCCTGCTTCGCCTGTCAAGGCGTCTGGCTGCGCGGCGGTGGAGTGGTCGTCCGGGCCATCGTGGGCCGTGCAGAGCAGCCCTCGCGATCGTGATCGCCCGATACCAATGGTCGGAACGCGGCCGAAACCAGCCCGCAAAGCCTGTCGACCCTTCCCAGGGCCGCGCTCGCCGCGAATAACCGCCCACGGCGCCCGCAAGCTCCCAGCAAATCGAACACCGTTGGCTGGCAGAGGTGCAAGAGAAGGCCCCGGTCTCGATGGCGGGAGCAGCATCAAGCACCGTTCGGGGGACAGCCCCAGAACGCAGTTGCCTTCTGCGGACCCTTGGTCAACACACTCAGGTTTGAGCCTCGCTCCGGAAGTTCCGTTCTCGTGGGCCGCCCCTGTCTGGTCGAAGAACAAGCCGGTTACCCATGCCCCATTGGCGCCGAAGTCAACGGATAGAATCCGCGTTCCTCGCGGGCGAGATTCCATCCCGCTACCCCGACCATGTGAACGACTTCGCATGCTTGGTGAGCGTCTGGTCGAGCATCGGCTCCAGCTTCCTTCGCGCGCTGTTGTGTGCGGGGAGTTTCCGGCGGAGGTCTCGGAGCGCGTTGGCGAGGGCGACGATCACCGCGAAGGCGTGGATGCGCGTGGCCGACCCCAGGTGCAGGGCATTCGCCCATGCGAGCACGTCCCCCATCGGCACGCTGCGCCGACCCTGGAGGATGCGGGTGACGAAGGACGCCGAGATGGTTCGCTCGTCAGACGACTTCTCGTAGGGCACACGAGCCGATGGTTGGAGCGTGGTAAGGAGCTTGGCCAAGGTGGCGCGGTTCCACCCAAGTTCCTGCATGCGTTCTTCGATCATGCGGCTAAAGGCGTCGGGTTTCCCGGTCGAATTATAGTGGGCGTCCTTGCGTCTCTCTGTAGCCGTCCGTTTGGTGACTACCGGCTTGTTGACCCGATCTCTGAGGTTTGCCATCGTGGCGTCTCCGCTGGTTATTCTGAAACCGTAGGCGACCGGCGACGGAGTACACGGGGAATGCTTTATTAGGGCAAGAATGTGTCAACCAAACCATGACATCGTGTCACGATAACGGTGATGGATTTAATATTTACACGGCCGCCGTCGCCTAAGCTGGCAGTCATGGGCACTAACCTGGAGATTATGGATTCGACGGCTACGGTCCCGCCGCCTGTCAACCTCGCTGCGGCCACCCTGGCGACCCCGGCCCTGCCGATCATGCCGGCCGACAACCACCCGATCATCACCCCTCTGCTGCTGCGCGATCTGCATGCCTACGCCCGCGAGCGTCTCGCCGGTGGAGACGGTGGTGAGGGACTGCGCGTCGTCGAGGCCGACCTCCCCGACCTAGTCACCACGCTGGGGATCGGCTTCCTGCCGCTCACCTACCGCGAGGCCTTGCCGTCTGCGGTGCGTGCCGCCCTCGCTGGCCTGCGCATCGCTGGCACCCTCCTGGTACCGGCGTTCGACGAGCAGGGGGCGGTGGTCGACCTGCTCGCCATCCGGCCACAGCGCAGTGGGGGCGCCTACCGTGGGATCTGGCCTGAGCCGCGTGGCCTGATCGCGCCGCCGGTCGTGACCAGCTTCCCCAGCCTCATCGTGGTCGACTCGCTGCGGGTGATGGCTCGCCTGTACCGGTCCGGGCACCGCAACGTGGCGCTGGTGCGGGGTCCTTCCGATGTCGCAGTGAACACGGCCCGCTTCGTCGCTGGTGGCGTGACCCGCGTCGAGGTGCGGGTGCTGCGGTCGGCAGACCTGATCGCGGCGTTCTTCTCGACGGCTGGCATCACCACCCGCATCGAGTCGTGGCGCTCGGGTGTCGATGACGATTCGGTGGCACTCCCGTCCGACACGGAGCCACTGGTCCCGGCTACCGCTCCGGCTTCGACCGCCGACGAGCCGCAGCCGCTGCCGGCACCGATCGCGTTCCCGTTCCCTGTGATCCCCGAGCCGTCCGTCGAGGATGTGGTGATCGCCTCTGCGCCGCCACCGCCGCCGACCTCCGTGACCGTTGAGGTTCCGCCGCTGGATCTGATCGGGCACGATCGGCAGGCGGAACGAGCGACCTTCACCGCTGGTCCCTCCACGTATGTCGTCGATGTGCCCTGGGACCGCGAGGCGAAGCAGGAAGTGACGCTGCGCCATGCCGGCAAGGTCTTCCTCGACACCTTCCACCTCGGATCCGCCGGCGACCGTCAGCGCGCTGCTGCCAATGCCGCCCTGCGCTGCGGTGTACCCGCCGCCGTGATCGAGGCGCACCTCACCGAACTCCGCGAGCAGACCCTGGCGCTGATCGAGGCGGACGATGCGGCTCCAGCGGCTACGCTGATGACAACGGGTGCCGAGTACGATGAGGCGCTCGCGCTGCTTCGCCGGCCCGACCTGTTCGACGTGCTCGCCGCCGACCTGGAGACCCTGGGCTGGGTCGGGGAGGCCGAACAGAAGCGGCTCCTGCTGTTGACCAGCACGAGTCGGAAGTTGCCAGCCCCGCTGTGGTCCGCCCTGGTCGGCTCAACGGCAGCGACGCCAGCCCTTCGACTCGTGGCCGAGCTGACGCCACCGGAGGATGTCGTCCATCTCAGCCGTGTCAGCGTAGCGGCCCTGTACTACGAAGACGAGCACGCGCTTCGCCACCGGCTCCTCGTTATCGACGAGGCCGACGAACTGGCGCCGGAGGTGGCGACCACCTTGGCGGTACTGCACGAGCGTGGCGCCATCTCGTCCGCCCATGTCCCCCGCCACAACCTCAGTGGCTCCGCGCGCACCCGAACCGTCGAGGTCCGTGGTCCGGTTGCGCTGCTGACCGCGACGAGTGGTGGCCTAAGCGAGCGGTTGCTCGGCCGCTGCTGCCTCGTTCCCGTCGACGAGTCGCCCGAGCAGACCGCGCGCGTGCTCGCTGCGCAGCGGCGGCTCCATGCCGAGCCAGGGCTCCATGCTACCGGCGCCAAGCGCACCGCGATCGTTCGCCGCCACCACGCCCTGCAGCGGCTCCTCCAGGCCCGCCCGGTCGTGGTGCCGTTCATCGAGCGGCTGGTATTCCCATCCGTGACGGTCCAGCACCGGCTCGACCAGGAACGGTTCCTCGGGCTCATTGCAGCCAGTGCGCTCGTCCATCAGCACCAGCGGCTCTCGGATCGGGGCCATGTCGTGGCCGATGAGCGGGACTTCAAGGTCGCGCTCGCGCTCGCCTCTACCGCCGGCATCGGTGCTGATCCCGGGCTTGGTCGGACCGCTGCGCAACTCCTCGCTGCGCTCGTCGAGGCCAAGGTGCCGACCTTCTCGATGGAGCAGTGCCAGCAGTACCTGCCGCACCTCAGCCGGACCAGCCTGCGCAATGCGGTTGCGGATCTGATCACGCTCGACTACGTGGCCAGCCCGCGATCCGGCCGGGGGAAGCAGCGTGAGTACGTGCTCCTGCCGGGCGCTGCGGCGGTCGTTGCCGGTGGCCCGTCCATCTCGCTCCACCCAGTTGGCTGGTTGGCACAAGTTGGCACTTCGGAAAGTGCCAACTTTACCCCTGTCACCAGCTCGGGATAGGCCGAGTTGGCAGGTTGGCACCGAATCTCACTGTGGAGCCGACTTCAGTTACCCGACTTCAGTTACCCGACTTCAGTTAACCGACCTCAGTTACCTGCCCCAGGTGTCTTGCCCCCATGGACCCCACGATCGACGCCTTCCTGAAGCACCTCCTGCTCGCCGGCCGCGATGAGACCGCGCGCGGTTACCGCCCCTGCCTCGTCCACCTCGGCATCTGGCTCGCTGCTCGCCAGCGAACCCCAGCGACGGCGACCCATGCCGACTTGCTCGCGTACCAGCAGCACCTCGCCGGCGACTACCGCAGCACCCGGGGTCAGCCGCTCGGTATCGGCACCCAGGCGACCCGCCTCGCCGTCATGAAGTCGTTCTTCGCCTGGCTGCTGCGCCGTGGGCTCATCGCGGTCGACCCGGCTGCGGCGGTCCAGCTCCCGCGCCTCCATGCCGGCCCGGTGCGCCGGGACCATCTCACGCTCCAAGAGGCGACCGCGCTCCTCCAGACCAAGGCAGCGGGCGCCGCTCAGTACCCGGAGGGATGCGCACGCTGGGCGGACGAGGTGCGCGACCTCGCCTACCTCGCGCTCTCGCTGGCGTCGGGCCGGCGTCGATCTGGTATCCGGCACCTGAAGGTCCAGCACGCCGACTTCGCCCGCAACGAATTGCGCGTCGAGCGCGAGAAGGGCAAGACGGGCCGGGTGGTCCCGGTCGCCGGCTGGGCGATGAGCGTGGTCCAGGCCTACGTTGAGAAGGCCCGTCCGGTCCTGAACTGGCACCACGCCAATGACTGGCTGTTCGTGGGCGACCGCGAGCCCCAGATGGGGAAGAACACCTTCGCGGCGATCGTCGAGCGCGCCCATGCCGAGACGATCGCTGCCCACCCCGACTTGGAGGAGTTGGCCGACAAGCACCTCAGCCCCCACAGCCTGCGGGTGTCGTTCGCGGCGCTGCTGTTCCGGGGCCGTGCCAGCCTGCGCACCATCAACGAGTTGATGCAGCATGAGAACTTGGCAACGACGGCGCGCTACACGCCGGTCCCGATTGAAGACCTGCGGCGCACCTGCCTGCGCGCGCACCCGATGGCCTGACCATGTTACTGGACGAGGCGGTTGAGCTGTTCGTCGCGCAGAAGGCGCCCGTGGTGGCGTCGCGGACCATCGTTGGCTACCGGAAGACGTTGAGGCTGGTCGCTGCCCAACTTCGTCGGCGCGGTGTCCTCCATGCCGCTGATGTCACGCCGGACGATCTCGATGCAATCCTGCTCAGCATGGCCGAGAGGGGGCTCAAGCGGACGACCCGCTTCCACCATGCGTCCGTGCTGAGGGAGTTCTTCCGCGTCCTCGTCGACCGGGGGCTCGTGCTGCGCAACCCGGCGCTCGACCTGCCGATCCCAGATGACTCCGACCAGGAGCTGCCGCCGGCACCCCTGGACGAGGGCGAGGTCGCAGTCCTGCTGAACGCCATCGCTCCCGTCGACGTGTTCGCGCTGCGCAACCGCGCCCACCTGCACCTGCTGTACGGTTGTGCGTTGCGCCTCTCGGAGAGCTTGGCGCTCGATGTGGGCGACATCGACTTCGGCCAGCGCACCGTCTTCATTCGCGGCGGGAAGGGGAACCGTGACCGCTTCGTGCCGCTCATGAAGGGCGTCGCGGGCGCCTTGAAGGACTACCTCGCCGTCCGCCGGCAACTCCTGAAGGGACCGGACACCGGCATCCTGCTCATGAGCAATCGCGGCCAGCGCCTTGGTGAGTTCGTCATCCGCGCCGTGCTCGACGACCTCGCGGTCCGCTGCGGCATCCAGCGGAAGCTCTACCCGCACCTACTCCGGCACAGCATCGCCGTCCATCTCCTGCGTGGCGGCGCCGACATCCGCGAGGTGCAGGCGTTCCTCGGGCATGCCTCGATGGAGACCACGAAGGTGTACCTGCGCATGGTGCCCGGTCATCTGCGGGAGGAGTACGACCGGGCGATGCCCGACATCGCGGTGGTGCCGTGATCCGCATGAGCCACTTGCCGCCCCGCCCGTCCCGGCGAACATCCGGCATGGCAGGCCGGACCCTTACGACCCAGGCAATCGAACGCGCGATCCACGTCGTCCGTGGCCATAAGGTCATGCTCGACGCCGACCTCGCCCGGCTCTACGGCGTCGAGACCGGCGCGCTCAACCGGGCGGTCAAGCGCAACCACACGCGCTTTCCCGACGACTTCATGTTTTCACTGACGGCGGTGGAGGCTGACAACTTGAAATGCCAAACTGGCACATCAAGTGGGCACGGTGGGCGGCGTCGGTCCAGGCCCTATGCCTTCACCGAACATGGGGTGGTCATGCTGTCGAGCGTGCTCAACAGCCCGCGCGCGGTGGCAGTCAACATCGAGGTGGTCCGGGTGTTCGTGCGCCTGCGTCAGGTGCTCGCCGCGAACGCCGATCTTGCCCAGCGCCTGGATGAGCTGGAGCGGAAGGTCGGAGCGCGGTTCGCAGAGCACGAGAAGCAGCTACGGGTGGTGTTCGAGGCGGTCCGACAGCTCATGGTCGAGGATCCTGCGCCCGCCCCGTCTCGTATCGGTTTCAACGTCAAGTAGACACCCGTCACGGGGTTGAATGTGAGAGGAGCCTTCTAGGCTCCCAGCCAGATGACGGCAGCCCTCGAAGCTGAGCGAAAGGTCGCGACCGGAAGGTCGAAGACGTGGCGTTCGTCTCAGCGCCGCCGCCGGTCCAATCATGTTGGTCGCCTCAGCAAGCGGCGCAGGAGAACGGGCACTCCGAGCACGGCGTTCGGTCAACGTGTCAGCGCCTTGGTGCGCACCGTCGAGCCGGTCACTGTGAGCCAACGCTACTATGATCCGGTGATTGGGCGGTACATCAGCAGGGATCCGATCGGGCTTTCAGCAGGCCCAAATGTGTATGCTTACTGCAGAAACAACCCAGCCAATCTGATTGATCCGTTAGGACTTAGCGACGAAGATCCTAAGCTGCAGTGGCATCACAAGCTTTCCAAGGATGTTTTTGACGATTCTTTGCGAAAAGCTAATCCGGGAATCAAGGACCTGGACATCAACTCCGAAAAATATGGCTGGGTGGCTGATGAAGATGCTCACAAAGCGCTGCATTTCCCTGAAGGGAAACACGGTGCGGTCAAGAACCCCGAGGGAGGGCTTGATGGGCGCCAATGGAACAAGGACTGGAAGGAGTGGGCCGACAGCCAGAAGCCGGGATCAATTACCACCGAATCAGTCGAAAAACAACTTGCGCACATGGAAAAAACTTATGCCAATGTTCTAAAGCACGGCATTCACACTCGTGATTTAAGCGTAAAGCTCGACTACAATACCTGGGGCAAGAAAGCTGGCGAGTTCCAGAATAATCTGGAAGCCCTTAAGGGAGCGGTCGGCGAACAAGCGATGGCAAGGGAAGGCGGTCAGCGCATGGGTCGACTGGGTGGCGCCGCTCGGGTTGGCGGGAAAATAATTTCAAAGGGCCTTATGGTCACAGCCATTCTCTTTGCAGTCCAAGACTACGCACACGGAGCGGAGCAAGGCGGTGTCGCGGGCGGAGCCAGAGAAGTTGCCCGTGGAATAGTTATGGCACCAGAGGTGGAGGCGGCGGTTCGCGCGGGCGCGGAAGCGGTCAACTCCGGTATAGAGAACTCAATTGGCGCGCCAATTAAGAATTACGCTGACAGAATACGTGAGGCAGCAGGTGAAGAGTAGCGAAGGAAAATGTTGGAAAATTAATGGCCCAACATCAATACCGGGAGGAGACTACGGCAGCATTCTTCATGCGGGAATTTTTTTAGGAGAAGGAGAAAGGGGAATCATGAAATACGGCCGCACCGGCCCATACATTCCCAACATCGCCTTCCCAAGTATATACAAAACCGTAGTTACGGGCTCATTCAAGGATGCCGCCGAAAAATCTGGCCTGTCAGGGTTTGAGTTTAAGCCGATTATTCTGACCAAGCTTGTTGAGTTGGACTGGAAACACTGGGATAGGATTACCTGGCGTTACCCCTCTGACGTCGGATGCGGTAAGAATGATGGCCCATCCGATTACATTACGGAAGGTGCGCACAGTGCTCGTCTTGCTCAAGCCATTGGGCAGTTATGGGAAATGGAATGTGCTAATAAATCATCGGCTGAAGGGTTAGACTTTTTCTGTTTGACTGACCATAACGGCAAGTTTTGCACTCAGCGTGGAAGGGACTGGCTGGAAAGGATATTTTCAGCGGACGTAACCTTTCGTAATATTGATTAAATCCGTGTCGTCAAAACCGTGCCCGTGCTGGGATGCCGAGAATGACCCCAATCTATATCGGTGGGAGGATCAGCATGAAAATCGCTCCCGTAAGCACGAGGACAAGGACGATGACTAATCTCGATTCTTACCTAAAATCAGTTGACCGCATTGTAAGCAGAAACGACGCGCAGTACCTCAGGATATATAAAGGCTCTAATCCTGGCCAGATAAGCACATGCAGATACGAGAAGTGGCCGCAGACAGGCTGCGCTACAATATTCTCAGCGGGACTATCGTTATTTAACAACCCCGCCTGGAAGCTAGCTCGGCCAGAAATAGTTCTCACGGTTATGTCGGAGGATCCCCAGTGGGCTTCGGTGTTGGGCCAAACCATCACCGAAAGCCTGGGAAAGACAAATTACGAGTACGGAGCCATGATCAAGGTCCCCGTTGCGATGCCTGTTGGTTGTCTTATGGATTCTATTTGTATTTATCGGTGCTCCGTTCTGGATGTCGGACAGGAAGCGATTAATCTACCAGACTACAAAGTGGTCCTATCCCAGATGTATCCAATTTATAAAAACGAGATGGGCCTCATTTCAAAAGACATCCAAAAGTTCTTTGCAGACGAGGATATGGATTGGTACGACCCCATGCGATCCCCGAAGCAGTCACTCTAAAGGCTCAGGCGAACCCTCGCGGGACACAGCAACGGGGATTGAGCGAAGGCGACAAGCTGCTATATGAGTTCCATGCGCGCTTTTCTGCTACTCGCTTTGCTTGCCTCCGTTTTCTCGGCCGAACCCATACATGAAGTCGCGGTCCAGCGTGCTCGCGACTTCGTTTCCGCCTGCACCGCTGGAAAACTTGGCGACTACCAAGCCGAGAACCTCGACTTCGGCTCGATCGGCCAGTTCGCCTTCGGTGACGCGTACACAGCCCTAGCTCCCGATGGCAAAACAGCGGTCACCGAAAAACTGCAGAACTTCGTTCGTCTCGTGAACGGCAACGAGGCCATCAAGCAGTTGCTCATGACCGCGACCTATGACGTCGGTGAGCCGCGTGCCACGACGGCGGGTACGGAGGTGGATGTAGCCATGCATGCGAAGGGCGGCATCGAGGACATGTCCACGCTCATCTATTCCGTGCAGGAGGGGAAGACCGCCTTGGTGGACATCAGGCGCCAGGGCAAGGGCCTTGGTGACCAGATCAAGGCGGGCTACGATAAGACCGGCGGTGGCGATCCTGCCCGCTTCCTGGATGGTGTGATCGGTGTCACGAGGTTGCAGTTAAGGAAGGCTGAGCGCGCGGCGCAGAAGCAGCCTTGAGGTTATGGCCAAGTCGGATCCGACCCCGTGGCCGTTCGATGAACCCCACAACGTTGCCACGATCACGACCGCGAAGGTGCTTGCCGGTCACCCGATCCTTCTCGTCACCCACGACGAGGATGATGGCTCTTGGCAGGTCCTGTGCGGCACGACCAACAACTCTGCGGATGGCCGGATCGTGTGTCTGTCGGAGATGTACGACCGCGACCCGTCGATTGGCGAGCTGGCCGATCTGCCCCTCGGCTGGCGGGCATGGCGCGGTAGTCCAAGTCAGCCATGGCAGCGTGGGTTGAACCCGCCACAGAAGGACGAGAGCCAGCAAGGGCCAGTCCCTGCGGCATGGAGAAGTACGCTTTATTCAATCGTAGATGCCTTTCGCGAAGGTGACTTCACCCTTAAACGGGGAGTGGCTGGTGTTCGCCCCATTACGGCTGACGAAGCAGCGCAAATAGCTGGCAACATAACTGGCTATGGCGCGCGGCTCACGAGCTTATCTGATGAGACGTGGCAGACATCAGCATACCAATGGATGGCAGGGTATTGGGATGTCCTGGTTGACCTTTTCACGGTTGAGGAAGGCGCAAGCGACTTGGCCATGGCTGTGCGGGTCTACGAGGAGGGGTCGGCCTTCAGCTTCCATGTTCAATCAGTGCATGTGCCATGATGACGACGAGTCCCACGCTTTAGGGTCCTCATGCCGCACATCGAGACATTCGCTCCCCATCCGTTCTACTACACCGCCGGTCTAGCGTTCACCCTCGTCTCATACGCGCTGATCTTGGGTGGCTTGATCGCCTGCTTTTTCCGGCAGCCACCTCTCTGGCTACTGCGGACGCTCAACGCGATGTGCTGGGTCTTGCTCGCGGCCTCGCTGGTCGCCGTATACGCGCACGCCAGCGAGGCGGTCAATATCTACTACTCGGAAATCGTATACGATCGGTACGATTTCGAGTATCGCCTTACTGGTCCTCACGCGTGGGTGTATTGGTTGAGCGCGTTTGCAGTCGTTGCCCCCCAGGCGTTCTGGATCCCGGCCTGCCGTAGACGACCCATTCTGGTGCTCCTGATCGCGGTGGTGGCAGCGGTGCCCCGTTGGTGGCTCTGGCGCGACTGGTAGGCGGCCGTCACCCCCAAAAGATCCCGGTCGGGTCCGCGTCGATCTCGGCTACCAAGCCAGTGAGGTCGGTGGTCGGTTCCACGTCGTACGGCATCCGCCGGTCGTTGCGGTCGAAGCCGAACAGGTCGTACGTCCGAGTGGTGGGGTCGTAGGCCAGCACGGCGACCTTCATCGCGGTAGCGTTGGTCGGGTCGTTCCAAACGGGCCGGTGCTCGCTGATCGTGACGGTGTCACCCCGGATCTCGAACCCGACGCGGACATCGGCGTGGATCTCGGGCGGGGTCCGCTTCAGGCAGAACTCGGTCAGGAGCTTGGCGGCGAGTTGGTCGGTGAGGGGTGGCAGCGCCATCTCGGTAGGAGCATAGCGGCTTTCGGTTCCTGACCAGCACGAGGTTGATCGACGAGGCGATGGCGGGGTTGACCGTCGTAGGAGGTCCCAGGCCCCCTACGGCGGGAGTGTCGTAGGGGGTGGGGTGACCAGGGCACGTCGGGGCTACGCTGCCTCGGTGGCGTTCGACCCGTTGCCCTTCCCGCTGTCGTTCGATGATCGATGCATGGCGCTCTGGCCGACCACCAAACCCGCGCTCCGCGCCCGCATCTCGTCCTACCGGCGCACCCTGCGCCAGGAGTACGATGCCAACGGCATGTGGGGTGACGGCTACGGCAAGCGGCGGTGGCTGTTCCCGCTGTACTTCCTGCTCGGCGAGGACGACGAGGTCCGCGCCTACATCGACTGGTACGTCGCCAACTTCCCCGATGACAGCCACGAGCCCGGGCAGTCCGTCTGCTGGGCTCTGATCCTGCACCGGATCGGGCGCGAGTACGAGGCGCTGTACCGCTTGGTGCAGGCCGTCGACGAGAACCTGTCCGCCGTTGCCAAGGTGGTCGACGATTACCAGGGGCCGTATGGGATGTGGGGCGAGGAGCTGCAGCACCTCGACGACCTCGACGACGACCTGATCGCTGCCATGACGGGCGAGGAGCGGGCGTGGCTGACGGCTTCGTGGCGGTCGCCTGCCGTCATTGCGATGCGCCAGCGGCACATCGCCATCGGGCGCGAGGTGGCCACGTTGCCGGTCAGCCCGCGACGCACCGCGTTGCTGGAGGAGCAGCGGGCGCTGGTGGCGGGGTTCAAGCCAGCGGAGATGCCGCCGCTCTCGCCGGGCGACCCGCAGGCGTGGCTCATGGCGGGGCGGAAGACTACGCGGGTGCGGCGCGGTAGCGGGAAGGTGATCTGCACGACGCCGGATGTCTGGCGGCGGGTCTCGGGGACCGACCATCGCTGATCGATCCATCAATATCACGCAGCCCGTCGCTCCCAGTAGACGAGTCGCCTTCCTCGATCTCGGATCGTCCCTACACCATGGACGAGGTGCGGGCCGCCCTCGCGGCGGGGTCGGCCGGCACCACGCCGGCGGTGGCTGGAGCGTAAAGCTGGTCCCACAGGTTCGGGCCGCCTGATGTCTCCTCGCTGGGCAGGATCGACGATCGATCGCCCGGGGTAGGTCAGGGTACCCCTGACGCGATCGTGGCTTCGGCGGCCGCTTGGCAGCCGTCATAGATGCCTGGGGCCAGCAAGCGGCACTGCGGACGGCATCGCCCAGCATCCGGAAAGCACCGCTCATGGGACGCACGTGACGTTCGCGCTGGCTGCGGCGCTGATGCTGGTGGCGGTCGGCGTAGCCTCGCTTCGGCAGCGCGGGGTAGCTCGGACGCAGTCTGAACCATCATGATCCGCACGAGCAGCTGCCGGCCGGCATGACCCTCCATTTCCTTGGTTATGACCCCCGGCCCTTTTTCGCAGGTATAGCCGATCCTTGCTGACCCACCAATCGCGGAAACCACCTGTGAGGCGGTAGATCACTTGCGATGCAGGTCTTCTCCGGACCATCCTGCATGGACACCCGGGTACGCTCACTTGCCAAGTGCTTCACCACCGAGGAGGTCCTGACCGACCTTGACCTTGATCTCGTATCAGGCCAGGTCGTGGCCGTCATCGGTCTCAACGGTGCGGGAAAAACCACCTTGTTGCGCTGCTTGGCTGGGGTGATCACGCCGACGCGTGGCACCATTACCTGGGATGGTGAACCGGGCCTACGCGACGATCCCGTGCGCCATGCGAAGATGGTATTCCTGCCCGATGATCCGTTGCTGATGGCGGAGCAGAGTGTGGTCGAGCACATGGCTCTGCACTTGCGTGGTTATGGCCGCGACGGTGCAATTGATGATGCGACGGTGGTCCGGGTGTTGCGTGAACTCGACCTCCTGGATCGCGCTGGGAAGCCCGTGGCGATGCTCAGTCGCGGGCAGCGCTATAAGGCGGCGCTGGCAGCATTGCTTCTGATTGCGCCTGAGCTCTGGCTGCTCGACGAGCCCTTCGCCTCGGGGATGGACCCGCAGGGGATGCTGACCCTGCGTCGACGAGCCCGCGCGGCAGCCGACGCGGGGGCCTGCATCGTTTACACCACACAGATTCTCGAGATCGCCGAACGTTTTTGCGATCGCCTACTCGTCCTCGGTCGGGGGCGGCTGCAGGTGCAGTTCACACGAGTAGAGCTTGAGGCTATGCCAAGCGACGGTCCGGGCAGCATTGCAGATCGACTCGACGAGTTCCGGGACCGATGATGAGCAACCATCTGGAGGATCGGCGGCTCGTACGGCGCTTGCGCCGTGCCTGCAGTCGCGCCCTGCCCTTCCGCTGGCGCGACTGGTGGCGCCAGCGCAGCCGTCGGTCTGACAATGGTGCCGTGGTGCGGGTGGTGATGCGTGCCGCCCTGTCGGTAGCTATCGCCTTTGGCGGGATGCTAGCCGCAGTGCAGGTGCTCGCGCCGCAGCTCCTCACCCTCGCCGGGCTGATGATGATGCACCTGCGTATCGAGCTGATCCGCCATCGGCTGGGCAGCGATCCGGCACTTGCGGTGCTGGCGCAGCTTCCCGTCCCGTCGCGGCGCATCGTTGACCTCCAAATGCGCCCGGTGTGGCGTGCGTCGCTGTGGCTCGGCCTTGATGCTGCTGGCTTCTGGATGGTGGCTTGGCTGAGCCAGGGTGTGGCGGTGGAGTGGTGGCTGCTGCCGGTGATCGGCGCCGCCCACGCTGCGGTGACGCTGGCTCTGGCCCTGGCTGTGGTGCTGTTGGGGCGTACGCCTCCGTTGTGGTGGGTGCCGATTATTGCGATCGCACTGGCGTGGTGCCTCGTCAAGGCCGATACCGGCATGGCCTGGGCTTGGCCGGCAATCCAACCAGTGCTGCAGGCACTTCGCGTCGGCACGCCCTGGGGGTGGCTCGGACTCGCAGCCGAATTGGGGCCGCGCGATGCTCTCGCCGCTGGCGCAGGTCTCGGTTCGTGCCTCGTGCTGGCGGTTGCCAGTATCATTGTCCTCCGCGATCGTCTGCGCTCCACCTGGAGGCTGGATCCGAGCTGGCGCGAGGTGGCCGGCCGCCCCGGTCACCACTTCTCTTGGGACGACGACGTCATCGCAGATGCCGATGAGGATTCGGATGGTCCCAAGCTTGCCGGCGGCGGACCGACGCGCGCCGATACCCAGGGGCAAACTGAGTCACGGGTCGCTTTGGCGTGGCAAGCGGCGAGGACGGCGCCCTCCGGCCTATCATTGGATGGGTTGGGATGGGTCGGCCGCCGCGTCGCGTCGCGGCTTGCTACTAAGGAACGTTTCCTGGCCGATCGACTCTCTCCGGTCAGGGTCGACGAGGCTGTTTGGCGATGGGCGCTGCTGATGGCGGGACTATCGGCGGCGAGCGCCCTGGCCGGCATCGCCGGTTACTGGTCACTATTCCTGCTGGCGGCGATTCTCCTGGCTAGGCGGCAACGTGGTCTGTCGGTGCTGTCTGCCCTGATCGGCATCATTGCCATCCGCTGGACCGTCTGGGAACCGATCGTATCGGCGGTCCTGCCGGTCATCGCGATACTCATGGTCACTCCCATCGCAGGCGGAACCTGGGGCGGTCTGCCAATGGGGTGGACGCTGCTTGGTAATATGCCTAGGTGCTGGTTGACGCTGGTCCGAATTATGGTGACCGTTATCGGTTTCCGTTTCGTCGCCTCGATTCCGATCGTCGCTACCGCCATCTTCGCGATGTGCATCAGCGTCAGTCCCACCGCCGGCGGACTCGCGGCGATCGGCTGGCTCATATGCATCCTCAGTGCGCCGTGGATCATTCCCCTGCAGTTAATCCGTCGGACGCCGGGTGGGCTCGCCGACGTCGGGCATGGACGTGGGTGGCTGACCTTCCTTGGGGTAACGCTGCTCATCGTTCAGTTCCTGCTGATGGTGTTTTTGCTTGTGGCCGTGGCAGTTGGAGCTGACTCCGGATGGATCACGTTCTTGGCCATGGTGGGTGGAGCCATCGTGGCCTCGGGGGTCGTCACGGTGCTGCAGGTAGCTCTTCTTCGTCTCGCCTATCGTCGTTACGTGGACCTACAGTAATGGGGATCCTCTCAATGACGGAGAGGGACACCCACTGCCAGAAGGGCCTTTGCGACCGGTACCTTGCGCATGGAGGCAATGTACGGCGGCGAGGTGGCGCACAGGGTTGGCAGATGGCGCGGACTTGTTTCAGTGCCTGACGAATGCGAGCTTGATCGACGAGGCGCCCGACCAGGTAGGGCTTCCGATCCTGGTGCGGCAGATATGAACGATGCGATGCGACCGGCCACGGTTGAGTTGCTCGCTCGCTTCCGTGAGGTCAGGCGGCCGCTCGGTGTGCTCCCGGAAATGGACCGGCGTCTGCTCGGTCTCCTCGCTGAGATCGAGCACGAGGCGGAGCCCGAGGCTGTACTGTGGCTTTGGCCTGCGATGGAGGGCCGCTCACGCGCAGTTCGCCGTCGTGCGCTGGCGGTGATGACCTCGCTGGTAAACAAGGCGACGTCCACGCAGGTCCTTGAGATTCTGGAGTCGCTGCTGGCCCGATCTTGTGGTCCGGACTACGACCGCTGGCGCCGCTTCTCGGCTGCGGATGTCGTAGTGCTGCAGCAGGAGCTTCCCCACGCGGTCGGGCTCCTGGTGCTGCTCACGGTGCACTCAAGCGGGTGGGTTCGCGAACTCGCGCTGCGCGCGCTGATCGGCCGCACCGATCGCTGCATTCTCCCCGTCCTGCGGGATCGCCTCAACGATTGGGTCCCGCAGGTCCGTGAGCAGGCAGGCAAGGTTTTCTCGGCATTCCTGCAGCCCGAGCATGCGCAGCTTCTCGTTGAGGTCCTGCCGCTCTTCGTGGTGCTCGACCGTCGTGGGCGCGCCGACCACTCCCCGACGCAGGCGGCCATCCGCCGCGTGCTGCTCCTGCCGAAGTCTCGTTCCGCACTTCGCAACGAACTGTCGTCGCCATCCCGGGAGATACGCTGTTTCTGTTTCGAACTGCTGATCGCTGCGGAAGGGCCCAATGATGCCCTGATCACCGCCGGTCTTGCGGCACGCGAGCCAGCCATCCGCGCCATGGCAAGCCGGGCGGTCTTGCAGATACCGGTCGAGCATCCGATTGACGGGCATCTCGCGGCCATGCTCGCGAGCGGTGACCGGCCTCTCCGGCAGGTGGCGCTTGAGGTGCTGGCTGCGCGGCAGGGGGTTCGTGCCGTGCCTACATTCGTTTCCCATCTGTTCGACCGATCGCCGACCCTGCGCGAGTATGCGCGCTTCTACCTTGCGAAGTTCTCGGCACCGGTGGTCCCGAGGACCATGTATCGCGACACCATCCGCACCGGTGGTGCGAGTCTGGTGCCGGCGATCGATGGCTTGGCCGAGACTGGCGTCGCCGAAGATGCCGACCTCATACTTCCCATGATGGAGCATCGTCGGGTCCGGGTTCGGCTGGCGGCACTGCGAACGTTCAGCCGGCTCCACCCTGACCGGGGGATGCCGGCCCTGCTCGACGCACTGGATGCCACGTCGGCCCGCATCCGGCGCTTCGCGATGCTGGAGTTGACGAGACGGCGCAACGACCTCGATGTCGGAGGTCTGGTGGCGCGCTTCGAGGCTGCCGGTCCCCACGGTCGGGTCGCACTGGTCCATCTGCTCGCGTCGTTCCAGGCAACGCGGTCGCTCGAGCCCCTGTTCACCATTGCGATCGGTCGCGACGATGAGGCGAAGGTCGTTGCGGAGATGGCACTCCTGGGCCACCTGCGCGCGATTCTGCATCCGTTTCTGGAGGCGCGCTCGGCGGAGGTGGAATGGCTGGCGCAGCGGTGCCGCGACATCCCGGTCGCGTTGGCGGGTCGCATCCAACGGCTGGTGCGCGAACGCACCCGACTCCGCTTCGGCTTGGACGTCCGACTGGACCGGCTGGTGCGCGCCTTCAACGACGCGCAGCGGCACGTGGTGGCGGTGCTCGAGGGGCGGCTCGGTGTTCGTCGGCCCGTCGATTGTGGCCAGTGGACGGGAATGTATGCGGACGTACGTCGCGCCGCCCAGGCGCAGGGCCTGTATCTCTACCCCCACGGATACGGATTGGCGTTCAAGGACAACGTCCTCTGGATCGACTTCGACTTCGGAAGCGAGGGTGAGATCGATGGGTTTGATGCTTCCCGCCTCTACCAGTTCGGCGTCCAGCGCGGAACGACGGAGGGTTTCGTCTCGGCTGAGGAAGTGAGGGCGGCCATTGACGATGCCATGCGGCACGGGGAGCTCCGTTACTCGGGCTACCTCAACTACTATCGTTCGGACAGCACCGCACGAGGTGGCGGATGAGCGTCGCCGCCACCTGTTGCCAGCTAGACGCACGCTGGCAAGCGCTCTTGATTCCTTACCATGGACGCTGAAGACGGTATGCAGCGTTTAGACAGAGATCAGGCGAAGCGCTACCTGCTGGACGGCATTCAGGCCGCGCTTCCCGGGCTGCGCTACGGTGGCTGGCTGGATGCCGATACAGTCGACGCGACGATCGGCGGCTCGCAGGTCCAACTGTACCTGGGCAACAAGCTGAAGGAGTACGCGGAGCGCGGGGACGTCGCCGTGCTCGACGAGTACGTTTCCTCGGTGGCTCGGATCCCCAAGCCCCCGCGGCCGCCAGAGGAGATCCGCCAGCGTCTGCTGGTGATGCTCGAGCCCGCTGATCTGCAGGCCGAGGGAGTGATCGCCCTGCCGTTCTCGCACGAGACCAAGGCACTGGCGATGTACTTTGATGACGACGGATTCCACTTCGTCCACGAACGGGACCGAGAGCGTCTGGGGCTGAGTGCGGAAGAATTACTCGCCCTTGGACGCGCCGGAATCGACCAGGAGATCGCGGGGGCGACGCTCCAAGAGACGAGAACCGATTGGGGCTCATACTTCTGGTTCGACACGCCGCGGCCGTCGCTCAAAGCATCCTTCCTTCTCGGCAACACCCTCCTTGGGTCGATTCAGAAGGTCGTCCCCAATCCGGTCGTGTTCGCCAGCAACCGGGACTGCCTGTATGTGACCGATGCGGCGAATGAAGTGCTCATCCAGAAGATCGCTGGCGTGTGCCTGGAGGACTACCAGAAGGCAGGCTACCCCGTGACCTGCGAGGTCTTTGCGGTTCGCGATGGTCGACTGGTCGCGATCGGCACCTACGCTCCGCCGACAGACAGGCAGCAAGCGAACACGCAGGCGTGAAGGGCGACATGGACTTTTCAACTGCCTCCTGCGCCGTCGATGATGGTCGCACCCAGGAGGCACACCTGACAGCGGGCGATCATGCTTCGAGGCCCAAGTGAAGCGCATCGAGCGGCGGCCTCGGCGGTCGTCTAACCGACAAGGCTTGCGGCCATCCGATCAACCAGGTGGCGCTGGGGTGTCCGGATAGATGCCAACCCACTCGTTGGCCCACTCGGTGTCGAAGAACAGCAACCACGACCGCTTCGGCACACGTCCCTTACGCAGCAGATCTCTGAGCACGGGCACCGCCGCCCTCCAATCAGTCAAGGCCAGATCGATGTACGAGTAACGAAGGCCAGTCCCCCCGCCGATCGAGTAGCCAAGTTTGGTCGGAGTCAGCGCAGCGTTGATCGCATCCATGATCTCTGCCTTGTCGGCAAAGCCTTTATCGGCGATGCCTTCCTTGCCGTCGAGCTTTAGGTAACAGAACGTCTCGCTCTCTGCGAAGCGCGGCGAGTGGAAGTTACCTTTTGAATGGGCCGCAGTCCACATCTCTGGATACATCGAATTTGCGACGAAGAGATCGATCTGCCGAGGATAGTCATCTGCCTCCTTTGGCTTCAGCTCCCAGCCCGTCCATTCACTCGTCTCAGCTCGCTCCTCGCACGTCCCCTTGGGCAATGTGGCCAACATTGCCGCCTTTACTTTGGCAAACCGATCGGGAACTGACGCAAGTGGAGTGTCGTCATCGGCGAGTAGCTCCGCATCGACGACGCCGATCCAATGATCCAGGGCTTCCTCTCCAAACAGCGTTTCAGAAGCAACGAAGGCCTGATTCCGGGCCAAAGCTGCATCCGCTTTCAGTATCTTCGCCGGAAAGGTGAAGACGATTTCGATCTGATTGCGACCGCTCGGCTTGATGCGGCAACCGGTCGCGGCAAAGGGTTGGCGGGTCCGCGCCTCCACGGTCTGCAGACACATGGTGAGGTCCTCGGCAAGCCGCCAGGGGTGAAAGGACCAGCCAGGGAGCTTGGGGGCTGCCGCAAGGATCTGGTCGACGAGCGGACGCAAATGGTGATCCGTCTCGGGCGTGATGACCAGTCGATGTCCTGACGGAATACCTGGACCGAATTCCCACAAGAGGCGCCGATCGATGGCGTTCAGGTGCGTATGCATCCATCCCGGCAGATCCCAATCGGCCTTGTTTTGGAAGAGTAGGCTGAGATCCGATGTCTTTCCGGCGAAAGCCTTCCACCAGGATTCGATCGAGATCTCCATCTCCCGCCTTCGCTCGGTCTCATCAGGAAACCCGGGCTCGTAGGTGTGCCATCGCGGCATGCGGTCTATATTTGGCATGGACTCTGACCATCCCAATATGGTGAACAGGACCAAGGGGGCAAGCAGGCGAAGGGACCGAAGTACGGCGAAGTACGGGACGGGACGAAGTACGGGACAGGCATCTTCTCCTTGCCAAGCCTAACGGACACGAAGTACCGAAGTACAGGACAGGCATCTTCTCCTTGCCAAGCCTAACGGGTCAATATAGACCCTTCTCATGACCGTCCCCCGCAGCCTCATCGTGAAC
>Ga0163148_10002960_pt1 | contig 19489 bp, 18 predicted proteins | sample OliLakLV19MP7P2_FD_148606 | JGI IMG/M metagenome (GOLD analysis project Ga0163148, IMG submission 148606) | Freshwater microbial mat bacterial communities from Lake Vanda, McMurdo Dry Valleys, Antarctica- Oligotrophic Lake LV.19.MP7.P2 | ecosystem: Environmental > Aquatic > Freshwater > Lake >...
ATTTAGGAGGCCGTATGTACTATATACTGAGCAAGCAGTCCCTCTCACCGACCGCAGTAGTACATGCTCCCTCCTCTTTGGCAGAGATCCAGCTACTTCTTCCAATGTCCTCTGTGGACAGATTATGGGCTATTGACTTAGAGACCCGTGGCGTGGATGCCAGCGACCCAAACTCCATTATTGTGGGAATAGGATTCAGCGATGGTAATAGCAGTTTTTATATTCAGCTTCTTCCTTGCGACAACGATATCCTTGATTATGTTAGCAACTTTCTTGTGGCTGCGCGAAGACTAACCGCCTTCAATGTAATGTTCGACGCGGCCTTCCTATACAAGTTCACAGGTAAGTGGCTTGCGTGGGAGGGCTGCAGCTATGGGATGTTCAAGCAGCTATCCGGCGAAGGCCACAAGAACCAGCGCTTCAGCCTCGAAGTAGCGCAGCTCACGGTACTAGGCTGGAGCTCTACAAACAAAGCAGCACTAGACTCGGCGCTAAAAGAGCGCGGACTAACTAAAGCAGACATGTGGCTATTGCCCGTCTCTGTTCTTGGGCCGTACTGCGCGCTGGATGCAGAGGCAGCATTTCAGCTATGGAATTACTTTACATCGGTTTGCCGTGAGCGCGATTTCTCTGGGCTTGTGCGGTATCACCGCGACGAGTTCCTCACCATGTGCAGACTTCTTATCGAACAACAGCTGCGTGGTATCTCGGTAGATAAACCCAAGCTAGTTGAATACTCACACACACTAGGCGAGGCCGCAGTAAATGCACTCGCAAAATTCATGGTGCTGCCTCCTGTGGTGGCTGCTATGGATGAACGTATTGAGCGTATCAAACAAGAGTACGTGGCAAGCGAGCCAGCACGTTTCAACAAGGGCGGAGAAGAGTCTGTTCGCTGGCAGAAGTGGTCGGGCAATAAGGACGCGTATGTCCGCAAGCATAGATTTAACGCCAATAGCAAATTACAGCTGGCGTGGTTATTTTACGAAGCATTAGGAAACAAGGTGATCTTACGTACACCAAAGGGCAGCCCTGCTGTGAGTAAGAAAGTGTTACCCGCACTAGGCGAGCCAGGAAAGCAGTTAGCCAAGTTCAACAAGCTGACTAAAGAACTGAGCTATGTGATGGCGTGCATCGGGCAGGTACGTGATACCGGAATTGCCCACCCACAGTTTCGCTGGCCAGGAACACTAACAGGCAGACCAGCAGGCAGCGGCAAGTTCAATTGGCTGCAGCAGCCCAAGACACGTGGGTATCTGGAATGCATGACAGCACGTACAGGATACAAGCTGATTCAGCTGGATGCCGAGGCACTTGAGCCTACTATACTTGCCGAGTTTTCAGGGGACGCCGCACTAATGCGCATCTATGGCGAGGGTGCCCCACAGAATGATGTCTATCTCTACACGGCATGTTTTCTTGGAAAACTGGGAGATGCTGTCCGCAAGTACTACGACCCGGAGAATCCTACACCGGAAGGTATTTCTGCAGCTAAGATCCATTGTAAGCGCGAGCGAGATATTTCCAAGGTCATAACTTTAGCGTCTAACTACGGTATGGGGCCTCGTAACATCCATCAGGGACTACTGTTAGGCGGCGTCGATATTACAATCAACGAAGTCATGCGCATTCACCGCGATTACTGGAAGATGTATGCAGGGGTTAAGCAGTTTGAGCAAGATCTTAAAAACATGTGGTACGCAAATGATGGATGGATAGTAAACGGCTTTGGTAGACCCATATGCGTTTCTGTGTCTAAGTTAAAGGATATTCTGAACCGCTTCTGCCAGTCCACAGCATCCGACTTTCTAGCTGTGTTTGTGCGAGAGATATATTTATTAGCAGACGCAGAGCAAGTGCCAATCAGGCCGTGGCTAGTAAACTTCTATGACGAGACTATAGGAGAAGTAGAAGAACGATACGCCGAGCAAGCTGCCGATATCTACCGCCGCGCATTAGCAGCAACAAATGTCAATCTTGGCATGGGCATCAAACTCAAGGGCGGAGTCGTGATCGCCAACACACTAGCAGACATAAAGGTAGGCAAATGAAACATTATGTCGAGGTTCGTAATAATACACGCCGCAACGGTCCCCCTAAATTAGTGCCTCTTAGTGAAGTACATAACTACAGAGGGTTTCGCAGTGTCTTTGCTTGGAACGAGGTACTGACCGAACACGTTAACGCTACAGGCAGCACAAGAGACATGCGCGGAATGCCTGTTTACTGTGATGTCGTTCTGGTTGACTTTGACAACACCGACCCTCACGAATTCATCAGCTATCTGGACACAGCACGTATCGGCTATGAGGTGTACGACAGCGGAAATCGCAGCGTTCATGTTCACATCCCTATCGAGCCAATTGAAGGTGAATGGGTACCACGAGCGGTTAAACACTTTGTCAGGCAGCACGCACCTAACGCCGATCTCTCATTCTATCATCAGGCTGGGATGTACAGACTACCAGGCACGTACCACAAGAAAACAGGACGATCCAAAGAGCTGGTAAATTCTGTGTGCGGCGATAAGCTGATTATAACGGAACCTGCTGTTCAGCCACTTCCCGTTAGAGATGCAGACGCCAGTACGGTACCGGAAGATTTTTACATGTGCCTGTTAAGACGACGCGGCCCAGGACAACGCAGTCCGCACATCTGGCTACTGGCACGAATGGCATGTGACATTGGGCTGAGTAGAGAGGACGCAATGCTGGCGCTGATATGGTGGAACGACAGATTCGCCGATCCTCCGCAAGATATGCAAACACTAGAGCGTCAACTTGACGAAGGCTTCAAACCATCAGCTAGGAGATACAATGAAAATTCAGCGCGTAAAATGGCCTAGTGGTAAATCGATTGATGACCTCCGCAAGCAGGTTGCCGAGAACAAAGAACAGATTCTTAACGGAAGACTGCTAGCAGTAGATCCAGGATCGAAGTTTGCTGGCTACTCAATTTACGATGCAGGTGTCTTAACCTCGTCTGGCATCATAACGATGGGGAACAAACTCCGCGTACAGCAGCGGCTGCAGCATCTATACCAACAGCTGCACGATCTGACAGCGTGTGATGTGTTTGCTACTGAGCGTATTCGCGGATCGATGAGCCATGAATTTCTCAAGTGGGCAGTGGGGGTGGCAGTTGCAGCAGTGCGATCCCCAGTACTCATTGAAGTCCCTATTGGCGTTTGGCAAGCAATTAAGGACGCAGGGTATGAGAAGACGGACGAGAACGACGCACAGCTGATAGGCAAGAGTCTGATATGGTTGGCAAAAGAAATTGACTAGACACAATACGGTTTATAAGTGACACAACAACATAATTGAGGTATTATAAATATGCCGGTATACGAGTTCAAATGTAATTGCTGCGGTGTGGTTGTTGAGGTGGTTAACCGTATGGCCGACTCCCACTTACCGCCAGAAGATAGGTGTGAATGTGGAGAATCTAGCTGGGAAAAACATATAAGCGCAAACAGTTATAGATGGCGGTTTGTGGATAAGGCACCAACAGAAGGGGAGTAATATGTCAATCAATACGTTCTTCCCGAAGGCAACACCCCGTCCACAGCAGGCCGAGGTTATGACACGCCTTGAAGCCGGATGGGACTCACATGACGTATTCGTTATTCAGGCACCTACTGCAACAGGCAAAGAAGCACTAGCCGTTACCATTGCTAAGTGGCAAGCAAGTTTTGGTAAGAAGACTACTATATGTGCGCCAACCAATATTCTAGTAAATCAGATAGCTGGTAACTACCCAGAGCTAGCAACACTACACCGCAAGGACGCGTATAACTGCGAAGAACTAGGTGCCAGCTGCGTGACTATACAGAAGGACTGCGGGCAGCCTTGTGATGGGTGTGTCTACAGCAAGTCGCGCAAGAACTTTGTTGATTCAAATACACGTGTCTGCAATACATACATCTACCTGTCCAACAAGGCCTTCTCTGAAGTTGTTGTTATGGATGAGGCACACCAGCTTATTAAGATTTTACAGGATCTAGAAAGTTCTAGTATCTGGGGGAATCGTTATAAGTTCCCGCGCAATTTACGTACAACCTCCGATCTACTTGAGTGGATTGAGACACAGAAGCGCGACGAGCACTTGCTGGAAATCAGAGCAGAGTTACTTAAACACCACAACCAGCACATGATTGAGTACACGAACGACTTCTATCGTGGTGCCCTTGTTCCAGTTCTCAAGGTTCGTCCGATAAAGATTCGCGCTATTCGCCAACAGTTATGGCCGCAGCATAAAGTGCATAAGTTGATATTGATGTCGGCTACGATTTCAAAGCAGCTGATTTATGAGATGGGCCTTGACCGCAGGCGTGTGCTTTATATTGATGTTGATTCGCCTATCCCACCAGTGAACCGCCCTACTATTTACGACCCTGCCGCTAACGTCACATATCAGTACAAAGAGCGGGCATGTGGTCTACTGGCTGCCTACATTGACAAGAAGCTTGTGATGCATCCAGAAAAAGGTCTCATCCATCTTCCTTATAGCTGGGTTGCTGATGTGTTGCGGCACACAAAAAACCCTCGTCTGATGACGCACTCTAAGGTGGACAAGGCCGAGGTACTGTCAAGGTTTCGCGCAAGTTCTAACGGGGTGCTCATAGCATCTGGAATGTTTGAGGGCGTCGATCTCCCTCTAGACGATGCGAGATGGCAGATCATTGGCAAGGTGCCATTTGATTCTTTAGGCGATCCGGCCATTGCTGAACGAGCCTCAACCGATCCTGAATGGTACGCATACGCAGCCATCCTAAAGGTTGTTCAGGCAGCCGGTCGCGTGTGTAGGGCACCAGACGACCACGGAATAACGTACATCGCTGATTCACAATTTGAGCGTCTATATCGCAACCACAAGAAATTGTTTCCTGCATATTTCGTGCAGGCACTAAGGGGGATAAATGGCTAACAAGACTGTTACCGCAAAAATGATCCAATTCATCATTGACCGTCACAACGAGGGCAAGTCGTGGGAGACCGTTGCTGCGGAGGTGAGCAAGGAATTTAAGGAAAAGAAAACCGCCGAGGCCGTGCGCTCCTTATACCGTTATTACGCCAATTTCTACGAGTCCACTGATGGGGAAGTAAAGGTCAAGTCACTGCAGGCTATCACACGTCTGCGTAAGACTAACTCCGTAACGGCACGTGAGAACCGCGCTATTCTAGAACACCTCGACGAGCAGTCAGATGTTATCGAGGAGATCAGCGCAGTAATCAAAAAAATGAAGGGAGTCAAGATTCCTGCAGCGCGTAAGTCTGTGCGCTCCGGCAAAACCAAGATGATTATGGAGGTTATGTTATCGGACATTCATTACGGTCTGCGCACTTCTACCTTCAATACCGCTATAGCTAGGCAGCGCATCGCCAAGATGGCACAGGTCTGCATCGACGAATATCACAGGCATTCAGTCAACTATAATGTGGTGGGATTCGTTTATCTAGTAAACGGCGACATCATTCAGTCGGCAACAATGCACCCAGATAGCGGTAACTCTTGTGATTCGACTAACCCAGAGCAGGTAGCCAACGCGGTTGAAAGCCTGTTCATGGACTTCATTGTGCCTATGTCTCAACTAGGTGTGCCGACCAGAGTTATCGCTACGCCCGGTAATCATGATCGTTATGAGAGTTCCCGTATTACTGCAAACCCTGGACGTGGATACCTGACCCATGCCATCTACCGCTCCCTTGAGCTGTTGTGCAAGCAGACTAAGATTAAGAATATCACCTGGACGATTCCAGATGAGGGCTTTGTTGTATACGACATTTTCGGTCGCTGGTTCTTAGTCGAGCACGGAGACATGGTTAAAGGGCCGACTCCTATAGCTCTAGAAAACCAGATCTCTCGCCGCAGTGCGCAGACCGACAAGAACATTATCGGCATTCGCATAGGGCACTTCCATTCCCCATCTGCAATCGATCTTGGTCGTTTTGTTATAAACGGCACTGTGTCAAGTGATGACCATTATGCGACGGGACTTGGGTTTAAAAGCATAACGGCCCAGGCAATTAACTTCTACTGCGAAACGAACAACAGACGCACGCCCTACTACTATACCTTTTTCGTGAATCTGGAGGACTAGCATGGATCTCTCGCAAGTGTTTGATGACTTAGCAGAGCTGCGACTCGAAGTGGATGCACTTAACCGACAGCTCAACAAACTAATCACAATTTTGAAGAAGGAGGCGTCCGGTGATTTCGATTCATAAAATAAATATCGCTTTGCTAATCGTTTGCTGGGTGCTGTTGTGTGTCGTTCTTCTAACTGGCTGCAGCTCTACATCCGACACAAAGCCACAGCCAGTGTCGGTTATCACTAAGACGTGTGACGCGCCACTACTCACCAACGAGAGTGCGGTTTCGTGGAAAGCCGAAGATGACGCCGCTGTGGGAATGGCCACTTCTGGTTGCAAGCGAAAGTACGGAGTCGATGCATGCCTGGTGAGTCTGACTAAAGTCGCGGTTCGTACCTACCGTGCCAGCTGTCTGCGGGGTGTCAAATGAGGATGTCGCTGCTTCTGGCCTTAACACTCAGCAGCTGTATTACGTACAAGGTTGACCCGCCAAAATTCGCGTACCTATCGTGTGTCGAGGTGATCAGCGGCGAGTACTCAGGATTCGTGGGGCGCATATCAGCATTTATTCCGCCAACAGGCTACAGAGTTTTTAACGACGTGGGGATTGCTGAAGTTGATGAGACAGAACTCAAACCATTAAATGCACACGGAGATGTGTGTGCGAAGGGGCAGCAATGAGACAGCAGTTTGAATCGACGCTGTTTGTAGAAGATGTGAAGGGCGTGGAACTGGAGATTAAGGTCTGGTGGGTCACATACTCAGAAAAGGATTATGGCGCAGATGCTGATGGGAATCGAGGTCGTTATGCGGAATTTGTAGACGATCTGGAATTCATGATTTTGCGGAAGGGCAAGAACGTCACGGAGAATATCCGCAAGACCAGCCCAGTCCTATTCGCAGAAATAACGACTATGGCAGAGCAGGCACCAGAAGGTGACGATTGTGTGAATATCACGCGGGAGACACTTGACGCTGCAGAGGAGGATTATTGGGAGGCAAAGCGTGATGCTGCGCGGGAAGAGAAGTAACAGTACGTGGGTGAGTTGATAGTCAAGTGGTTGAAATTACTCCCAAAACATAATAAGCGTGATATCTGGTTGACATAAAAACAATTACATGTCACTCTTATTATGTAGCATGTGGTCACACATAAGGAGCATTGGAATGAAACTTTTTGATTATCAGCTCGCAGTTTACGACGAAGCAATGGCAATCATGACCGCAACCGGATGTGCGTGTATAGCTGCCACCACTGGATTTGGTAAAACTGAGTTAGCTGCGCATTTCATTAAGCAACACCCCAAGGCACGCGTGCTGATATTAGCGCACGGCCAAACTCTACTTAGCGAGAATTTCCAGGATCGGCTAGAAGATCGCGGAATCCGCCCTTACAGGCTGGTTGGCGGTGCGGTTGCCGGTGTACGTAGTGCGAATAAATGCCGCGTTGTGGTGAGCCTGCCGCAGACCATTGGAAGGGTGTTAGATACCCTAAAAGCCTTCGACTATTTAATCGTCGATGAGGCACACCAGTTTTATGGTGACGGAAAAGGTTTATATTCCAAGATTCTGAAATGGCATAACGGAGCACCGGAACTTCTGCTAACGGCGTCCCACTACGGGCTTAATGTTGGCAAGGCGTTCTTCTCCCGCGAGATGGGACTGCACCATGGTCGTATTGATGACCCACGCATTGAGCTACCTGAAGTAGATCTCAACTTAACAGATGATGACTACACCGAATCCAAAGATTTAAAGCCCAGTGTAAGGGCACTCACACCAATCGAGTCAATCACTGCTTGGCTTACCCCGGACAGACTCCCAGCCATTGTTCAGGCACACAACATCAAATCTGCTGAGCGAATTTACAAGGCTCTATCTAAAACCTTCAGTACCACGCTTTCTCATTCGCAGAATGACTCGGCAAGTAAAAACATAGCAGCATTAAAGAAGGGAAAATTCGACGTCTGCGTGGTGGTAAATCGTGCATCCCTTGGGTTCGATTTCGACAAGCTTCGCACGTTTATTGACGCAAGCTACTCACAGAATCCCATCCGCGTTGAGCAGGCATTTGGCCGAGTATCTCGCAGGCACCCTGAAAAGGTAGAAAAACTATTTATCAAACTCACGCCGCATGACTGGGTTTCAAATGTTCGCGTAGTTATGACAGCAGTACTGGCGCTGGGTGTTACTGAAATCTACAGGGAATGGAACGGGCAGTACACAAGTCTGCCAATCAAGGTACTGCTAGATGAGCCAATGACCTCTGCCGCATCAGAATCCAGTGGCGAAACGCCCACTACTGCCGAGGCTAGTCCCGCCAATAATCCCGACACTTTGTCGGTACGCGGAGACGATGACGCAGGGGAAATAGAGCCACAATCAGATGGGCAGACGTATGTACAGGAAACACCTGTCATGCAGCAGGCTTCTGACTCACAAGACAAGCTACCTGTTCGCAAGTTTTTCCCGAAGCTGGTGGAGTCTTTCGGGGAGTATTTAGGTTTATTTGAAGATGAGCGTGTTGGAAGAATCATGATGCTTTCGCAGGCGCTTCACTACTGCAAGGCCATCAGGAATGGTACGCAGATTCGTGATGCCGAGGGGAATCAGAAGAGGTTGTTGGAGTTGGCACGCTCAGGAGCTGATAAGCCAAGTCAGAACACCAAAGAAGGGAGGCAACATAACTCTTACATGTCCCCAAGCAGCAGCTGCTACGACGCAGTATTCGTCACCAACATACTGGCCGTAGCACCAAGCTGGGCTATTGTTCCCGCAGGTACCGCCGCCGATGCCACCAAGCTTGTTCTGCTGGATATGGCTAGATCTGGTGCCGACAGACCACACTACAGCACTCCACTAGGTTGGAAGCTGAAGAGCTACACGACCCCAAGCAGCAGCTGCTACGACTCCGAGTTCGGTACCGAGATCAGAGCAGTAGCTCCGGGTTGGTTTGTTTCGAAGTCTGCTGGCGCTGATGCCACCAAGCTTACTCTACTGGAGATGGCTAGAGCTGGCGCGGATAAACCGCACAAGAAAACCCCACTAGGTACGGCGCTGAGGAGATACACGTCCAAGAGCCAAGGCAGCTACGACGCAGAGCTCTCCGCCGAGATCCGCAAGTTACGACCAGACTGGTTTAAGCCTGTTGCTTAAACACCTCACGCCTGCTAGGTTCCCTCTGCTGGAATGGATATAACAAGCCCTTCCTAAGATATTTGGGGCTCCATCTGACCGACTGTAATTACAGAGATTATGGTCGGTTGGATAGAGCGAATTCAAGTCTTGGATAGAGTGGCCGATATACCCTCAGCTAGGGGGTTTCATGGCATTTTTTTCACGCAGACGTAATTCAAACAAGATAACTGTCTATTATTTCGACAATGTGGAGGGACGCCAGAAACAGGTACCCCGAAGATTGACGCGTATTCTAGACGACATGGCTGATGCCGACATCACGGCATGGGTGGAGAAATGGGAGGCAGCTAACGGAGTCGTGATAGACAGAACCCAGCGTACTCTACTCAAAAAGAGTGACGAACTTACCACCTTATGGGCAGCCTTCCAAGCAGACCATAAAGCACTAAGGGATATCAGCGCCACGACAGCAAGAAGTCAGGACAATCTGTTCCGACGACACATTCTAGAGTACTTCTTGGTTGCTCATCAAGAGAAGAACCCACGTCGGTGGCACACACTAATGCCGGGGCTTGTGGTCCATCTTAGGGGTAGGGAGCGGCTGTCGCTAGATCAGGTCAAACGCATTTGTTGGTTAATGCGCAGATTTGGCGAGTACCTTCAACAATATGGGATACTAAATCATCCGTGGGTTATCCGAATACCAGCTAAACGGGGACGCCGACCAACACCACTAAAGGTCGCACTGGAACCGGATACCGTGATGTCGCACGCACGCCTTCTTCATGAGGCGGGGCATAATCATGCGGCACTGATGTTGTTGCTGGGTTACTTTTGCTCATTGTCCCCCAGCGAGACTTACGTCCTTCACAGAGAGGATTTTCTGACTGGGAATGTCGCAATAAAGCGTACTAGAACTGTGGCAGGACTGACTAAGTATGGTCTTGGGTCGCGGTTGAGTGTGATTATCAACAAGGCGTTGATATCGTCTGGCGAGGAAGTGCTGCCAAAAAATGACTACCGATTTGGTACAGTAAACGTTTGGCGAAAGGATGCTGCTTTGTTGATAGGCGCTATTTTGAAAGTGTGCCTACCTGGCAAACTGCTTAGGATGACACGCGATCAGCTGTACGGCATCCACAGAAAGTATATCCAAAAGCCCTTAAATGTAACCGCTCATGATCTTCGCCGTGCCAGCTGTCTGTACCTTGGCCGCGTTATCGCACTAGATCCTCTGTTGCTTCAGAGTCATATGCGTCACGCAGAATTGTCTACCACGATGTTATATACGAGACAGCCAGATCAGATTGATAAAATTGTTGCCGAAGCGGATTTTGATGACGTAGGATAGGGGATGGTTCCATAGTTCAACGGACAGAACAAGGTGTTCCTAACACTTAAATGCAGGTTCGATTCCTGCTGGGACCGCCAATAAGTATACATATACGCACCTTAAATGCAGGATAAAGATGCTTATATGCACTAATTCAGACCCAATAACTTATATATACCAGTAACCAGCCCCACTATAGCAGCCAAAGCACCCACCGCCTTAAGCAGAAAATGCATACCCTCGACATGTTTCTTTACGGGGGATATTGCAGCAGAACTGTTCTTGGCTTCCTGTAACATCGCCATCTCCAACAAATGAGTTCGCCGGATGTGCTCGTCAAGCAAAACTGATTGCTTAGCCAGCGTTACGTCTGTACTTGCAGCGTGGCGATAAATCCCCTTGATGGAATCATCGATGCTATCTAACCGCGATATAACCAAATTTGAAAAATCATCATTCATCGCCCATCTCCGGTAACGTGCCAACCATAGATCTGTACTGCTCGTCCTCTTTCATCAGTATTTTGTGCGCAGTCAGAACGCCTAGCGGCCCACGTTCTGATGCTTTTTGTAGAATAGATGCGAACGGTCCTAGTTTAGAAGGATCGCTCCCAAGAACCTTAGCCACCATGTTAGACGACGCAGCCAGCGACGAATTACCGCGTTCGCGTGCAAGCTTAGACGCAATAGCTGTAAGCGACCCAGCAGCGTCCCCACCTTTAGGAATACCTGCCGCCATCAAATCCCTAAATCCAAAATCTCCGTTGCGTGCCTGTCTGGCCGATGATTTTGAGAGTATTTCTTCTGCGCCCTTAAATAGTGGGAACGAACTCATATTCTGTTTATATTCGGCAGCACGTTCTGGCAGCAAGGAAGAGATCTTGTCACTAACTCCCTCCTGAAGGTCTGCACGTAAGTCAGTCAATATCTGCTTATCAGGTGATCTTTCGGCATACGCCTGTTTGAACGGGATCTGCTGGTTTAAGGATTCTATTTCCTGCTGAACCTGCTCGATATTTCGTCGTGGCGTATTGTTGAATGCCTCTGCATTTTTTGTATAAGCACGGGCTGCCCGCTGAGCTGGAAGGTTAGAATCGGATGCGAGTCCCTGCTGAATATCTGCCTTTTTTAACAGGCGGCCCAAATCTATCTTCTCGCTTTGGTTAGCGTTTATTACCTTGTCGGCCTCGTCGCGAATTGCGCCTATGCGTCGCCCCTTATCACCTAGCACCTTTTCTACACGTGGTAACATCCCATCGACAGACGAACCAAACTTTACTACTCCGCTATCCAGTAACTCATCGGCAAGCTTATCGGTAATGCCTTTGTTGTTGAGTAATTCTTGCTGAGATAAAATAGGATCTAGTGATTTAATTGCGCGGTTTCTGGCAAATTGTTTAGCGCCTGCTCCAACAGTCTTGGCCGCGTGTACTGCAGGAGGTAACGAACTTAGAATACCAGAAAATGCAGCTGCAGACTTAGCCGCTGTCATGGCCTCCTCGTTGGACGCGCCCCTGCCAATAGCATCCGCGTATGCCGCCGAAGCAGTAATACCTGTGTTTACACCACCAGCCAGTACCTTACTTCCCAGCGTTGCTCCTGCTTTAACAGCAGTAGCTGGCATAACCCCCATCTGTGCTACGGACCCCATTAAAGCTGCTGTGGGATGATTTTTTCTTTTGCCTGCGTCGATTTTCTCTTGGGATTCTTCTCTGTCGTCATATTCGTTTAAACGTTTACCGAATGCTGCGCCAAGATCCTTCTCCTTACCAAGAACACGATCTTTTAGCGCCTGCGAACCGGCGACCATGCTCTTTCCTGTGTTGCGGATAGCAGGAGATACGAGAGGGATATTAGACATACTAGACGAGAACGCATCAAGTGCCCCGCCAAAATCCATGTCGTTGGGTAGGAATGGAACAGCGTCAATTACGTCTTTGCCAAGATCCTTCAGCCCATAACCCTTTTCAGGTTCGGCGGCTGGTGGCTCATCATCCATCGGAGGGAGCGCCATAGCATCGACTTCATCGTCGTCCATAGGTGGCAGTTTAAATTCTGACATTTAATCCTCGAATAAGAAGTTCGGATTTGATTTCTTTAGCGCCGCTTTAACTGCAGCTAAGTTTGACGGATCAATACCGGCCTGCTTGAGGGCTTCCATATTTTTATTGATGTAGGCCGATACAGCGGCGTTAGTTTTCTTGATGCTGCTGGGAGTACCTGGCGTTGCTGATTTTGCGGCTGATTTTTGTCCGCCTTCTAGTTCCTTAGTAAATCCTCTGTCGTCAACCTCCATCACATCGTCTGGATTTGGTACTAAATTGTAAGTTTTGATTAAGTTGTTAAAGTTGTCGTTAGTGCCTGCGCGAAGAGCACGTAACCTGTTCATAAACATACTCTGGGCTGCGGCGCCCTCGGAACCGGATGAGTTCCACTTCTGAAACAGAGACGATAGATTATCTTTAACGGCTGCCTCACTAGTTCCCTCTGGCATGTACTTAGAAACGAAATCAATCTCGGCTTTTTGGAGAGCACCGCGAACATCCGAGGTACCTACACGAATAAACAATCTGGCAGCAACTGCAGCGGCCAAATCTCTCTTCTCTGTTGGTAGAATGTCGAGGCCGTCGTTATTTTCGTACAGACCCTCAAGGGTATTTAATCCAGCGTTAATATCTAAGTTCACTGCTTGCACATCTCTGAGTTTTTTTGCCTCAGTTGGTTGCATTCTGAATGAGTTTGGATCTGCTGGCATATAGCCTTTGACGGCGATTTCTGCGATTCCTATTGCTCGGTTTTTTGCGTCTATGTCGCCTTTTGGTCTATGCGCTCCCTTATGCATTTTTCCAGTTAGCGCGCGCGACTCAGCCGCTCTTGCATCTGTCTTGTTTTCCTTAATGGTGTTGGCTGCAGTTGTGGCATCTATCTTCCTGCCAGCTTGCTGATCCTGGAATCCCATCTTATCTTGCTCACGCACACCACGAAGCATGCTGTCCACAGACTTATTGCCCTTAGATAGGTCAGCCGCAGACAGTCCCTCAAACCCAGCCGGTAATTTACCGCCGTAAGCTTCTTTATATACTGCTCCCCATAACTCGCGTGCTCGTTGCGACTCGGGGCTTCCTGGATCGCTTGGACGCATGGCCTCGTCTCTTTTCCGACTAGTCTCTGCATCTTTACGTGCATTGACTGCAGGTTCGCTCAAACCCTGTCTAAAAGATTCCCAGCCCGCGCTATTTACTTTGTGTCCTCTTGCGATAGCGCCAGCACTTGCAACACTCTCCAGTCCTTCGGCTAGGTGCGACATGGTAGTTTTGTTTCTGGCTGAGGATTCAGCTGCCTTTACAGACGAGTCGTAATCAGCCGGATTGGTGTAGCGTTCTGCAATCTTGCCGCGAACTAAAGCCAACTCTTCATCACTTAACGTGGTCGGGCCTTTTGGTGTGTAAGTCGAACTACCTGTAGGTTTAGGTGGTGCGCCTGCGGGAAGGCGAGCAGGAACTAACGCAGGCATACCTAGACTCTCATCGTCCTGTTCTTCATCGTCATATTGGTCATATTCGCTCATCCCATTCCCCCCGTTGCTGCCTTGGTACCAGCTCCTATTATAGCGCCTTTAACCACGCCTCTCTTGGTTTCTTCGGTGTCGAACTCTTTCTGTAATAGATCGGCCTGCTTAGAAATAATATCTACCTGTCCGTCAACCTTGGATTTCGCGTTGTCGAAATTCTTCTGAGGTAGTGCTGTCACGTTATACTGTTGAGACGCGTTGGCCGCCGATGTACCAGAGTTGGATACATTCTGCCTCACATCTCTGTTACTCAATGCTGCGTTAAATCCAGTGGCTGCGTTTGTCTTGGTGGCATCATAGGCGTTACCAATGTTGAATTTATCAGCTCCCGTTTGCTGTCCTGCATTGAATTGGCGTGTGTTGTTTGTGGTTCCGGTATTAAAGTTGTTAATGGCATCTTGTGCGGAAGCTATTTTGGCCTGCTCACCAAATTCTTGTCCGCGCATTTCTCCGCCCATCTGTCCACTTTGCATCATAGCCTGTAGTGCTCTTGATTGTGCCTGAGCGGCGACATCTAATCCTGCCTGAGAACTTCTATCTGTAGCGGCCTGTGAACTCTGAAGCTGTGCCATTAACTCTGCACCAGACCCGCCCATACCTCGTGCATTCATATTCTGAAGCACGGCATCGCGCCTGCCTCTGTCTGCTTGAGATGTCTCGGATTGAATTCGAGATAGATTTGCTTTATCAGCGAGATTCATACCACCGTTGCTGCCTATTTCCTGCATCTGGCTGAGGGCGTTAAGCTGGGCGGCCTTAAGACGAGGATCGACGCTGATGTTGCTCATCTCAGTGTTACCCTGCGTAGCTGCTTCAACGGTATGTGCCTGAAGCCTTTCGGGTGCATCGATAACTGGGGCGGTCACGTCTCCTACGTAGGTGTCGCCCTGTAGCAGTAATCTCTCCAGTTCTGGTAACGGGAGGTCTCCGTACAGGCGACGTGCTTCTTCTAATTTATCCTGTGCTTTATTTTTGTTGGCACCGCCAAACAGCACTCCATCAGCTGCGTCCATTATTCCAGCCATACAGATTCTCCGTGTATAAGAAGTTGCTTGATCATTATTCTTTAGGGTAAAATCGGGTTATACGGGTTATAGCCGCCAACAGTTAAGTCAACATTACTTTCTGGGGGTGGTGGTGGTGGTGGTCTATATGCATATCTCTCTCTCGCCGCTTCTGCGTCTTCTTGAGACATTAAAATGTTATTAGTTTTGGATGGTTCGGGGAAGATTCCTTTTACAGCGTCGTCAAATATCTTACGCAACTCAGCAGCTCTACGTCTTTCTTCCGCACGTTCTGCAGCCCATTGTGCCCTTCGAGCCTGGTTTTCGATACGACTCTCCTCACTGTAGCGCGCGGTTTCTGCGTCTGCCAATCCACGTATAGCGGCTGCGTCTGGAGTATAAGATTGAATTCCCTTTTCCGCGTCGGGATTAAATCCAGCATCCCATCCCTCACCGCCCAAATAACTCTGTAGCGCCGCATAGTTTGCACTCTCCGGGGCCGTCATAAGGGTAGATGCAGATGCTAACTTGGGTGTGGCGTTGCTGAGAATTTGTGAGAAATCAAAGCCCTTTTCGACCATTGCCTGTGCTTGACCGAATGCTTGCTGAGGTGCGTCCATTGTGTCAGGAAGAGTACTAAGAATCTGATTTGCTAAGAAACTTATCTGTCCTGGAGTAGTGCTCAGGTCTGATTCCAGTTTAGTGAAATCGGCTGCTGCCTTTGCGTTGGCAGCTGTAGCACCTTCGGTTGCAGTCTTGTGTGCTGCCTTAGACGCATCTGCGCCAGTTCCCAACATACTGTTCCACGAGTTATTAGTAGCCTGCGATGTGTCGATTGCCCGTTTTACCGCAGAAACCGAATCTGCAAGTCCTTCGTCTCTAGTAACGCTTAAATTAGCGTTGGCTAGTGCCTGATCATCAAGCATGTTCTTACCGGCAGCGGACGAACCGAGAATGAAGTTATCTAGTCTTCGCTCACCTTTGTCGTAGGAACGATTGGGCTTAGAATATACTTCTTTTAAAATTTCACCGCGACCGCCAAAAGACTTCAGTGCTTCAACTTTCGCTGTAGCCTTATTGTAGTCTCCAGTTACTGCAGATGTGTAGTCGTCTGCTGCTGAATCCTCTGAAGGGCCTGAATAGGTGCTGCGACTATAATCTATTTTAGTGCGTGAAGCGTTGTTGTTGATAGCACCTGCTATATCACCCTTGGTTTTTTCTCTTGCATCGGCATCGTCTCGTATAGTAGCGCCCGAGGCTCTTCCACTTACATCGGTAATTGCATCTGCAGCAGAGGATTTGAATTTATCTACTGACTCTCTTACGTTATTACCGGCAGCTGCAGCCGTATTTACAGCATTCTCGCCCTCGTTAGCACCTAGATAGTCTTGGAGGTTGGTGAATCCACCAGTAGCAGGCGCAGATTTACCAGCAGCCTGTCCGCCTGCACCAGTACCCGCAGCAAACCCACTACCAGACGATAGTGTTTGTTCTTGGGTCTGGGAGCCTCCAGCCTGATCTTTTGCTTTTTGTGCGTCCAGTTCTTGCTGGGACATTGGTAAGAAAGCCATAAAACTCCTCTACTTATACTGATTAACCAGCGACGGCGATGAAAGTCAGATCATACGATTTACCACTAAATACCAGTAAAACCCCTGATGCCGATGCAGTGGCCGCGTTTGTCATAATGACGGAAGACCCTGAAATTGATGATATTTTTGTATTTGTCGGTATTCCGGTACCTGCAACGGACTGACCGATAAGAAGATGATTAGCGTTGGTGACGTTGGATAGAGTCGCGCTTGTGTTGGTAGTAGTACCGCTGGAGAGCGTAGTTAGCCCACTTATAGCGTTTATCAGAATCTGGCCGTTCTCGTATCCCCAGCTAACTGTCCCGCCGCCGCCTAGAACCTGCGAATTACCTGCACGATCTCTTACGCTGACTGCCCACACACCAGCAGGACGTCCGATAGTGGACGATATTTTAATGGGCGTAAATGTGGCCTGCGTATTATCAACAACAACCGTTTTTACCATTGCCTTAAAGTTGTCGGCGAATGTCAGGTTCTTGTTTAACGCCGAATAAACAGAGTCAAAGAACACGTTAAGCGGCTGCAGTAGCTTGGCTATCCAGCTTATCTGCTCCGAGAAATCTTCGGCGGTAATACGTTTTAGTGGTGGTAATGCTGCCATATTATCTCATGATCTTTTCTGTGCCTGCGTTCCAGACGACAGAAATACCAGCCAGCTCGAAACTGGAGTAGCCTATCTGGTGGTTGAACTCTATACTCAGCTGCGTACACCGCTGCTTCTGCTGTGGGACGTAAGTACGTATAGGACGCGCTTTCTGTGAGCCACCCCACGGCACATCTCCCCAACCAAATAACCCCCACAGGCCAACGGCAGTACCGGTAAGGGTAACGATGTTGGTGGACGCCGACAGCTCAGAGCTAAATAGGATCTCGGCTGTTTCCACGAAATCTGTGTTGAACAATAGGCTGGATTCGCGAAAGTGCTTCAGCTCGCCAGGATTTCCGCCTGTGATAGGTACCCACTTAATCTTGCAGTCTATGGCTTTGTAAATGGTTGCAGCTGCGGCTGTAAATGGGGCGTCGATTGACACTGTTACAGTTCCTGCTACAGAATCTCTGGCAGATACCACCGCGTATATTGATGTGGATTGATACACGACGTCCCCAACATCTACCTGGTCACTGTTGGATAGAGTAATGGTTTTAGTGGCGGAGTCGTATGCGCTGATAGTAGACGAAAGCCCGTAATCTACGTGGTCGCGGAAAGTGTAGTTTTTCAGCTCTTTGTTGACGAAGTTAGACGCACTGTCGCCAACATACAGCTTGTCATCTTCTCCATTAACTACCATGCATGTTGACGAAATGGTCCACCGAGTCCAGGTATTTGTAAACGTGTTAAAAACAAACTGTTGAGACGCCGATGTATCCCCTACAGTAGTAATGGTAGATAGGATGTATTTTCGTTCCGTCTCGTATCCAACAGCAAAGCTATACGCCTTAACATCGGCAAGACTGATTCCGAAAACTTCCAGCAGCGTTTTTTCGATTGGTCGTGAAATTACTGATACGCCAGTTTCGGTAATTGACACGACACCTTGGTCTGTCAGGCAATAAATCTGATTGTTTAGCGTAACTGCTGTGTCTGCTCCGATGATCTTTGCGGTGCTATCAAACGGGTCAACACGAAACGAGCCTGCTTCGCCGGACACGCGGAATATGCCGTCCTCTTTTAAAACAAACAGGGAGTCACGTAACGGAATAATACGCACGATCTCCTTGTCGGCTGATCCGATTAGGAAGAAGTTACTGATCGGTACAGACTCCGGCTGTAGGGCTTTGCTGAAGAACACGCCGTGCTTATAGCGGTCATTAGAAGACACAATGGAGGTACCCGATGTAGGAAGTCTTGGGGACCAGCACGTCGCTCTGGAGCTGATGGCGTAAAAGGCATCTGCTCCGACTTCGCGGGCTTCTAGTAGAATCTTGCCTGGTAGATCATCGGGGCCGGACCTATAGTAAGCGTAAATAGATGTATTAGACGAATATTGATTGATAACTTTTACAAGACTTCTGGCCGTGTCAGAGATATTCTGTGACGCACTTCCTGATGTAGTCACCTGAAAGAATCCAGACCCTACAGTCTCCGATGCCTTTGCTGTATATGTGGTACCGGCTAATGTAACAGTATCGTCCGCAGCTAGACCCGATGAACCGCCAACTGCGAGAAGTGATATGAACATTCTGTGTTTGCTTGTAACGTTGGCATAGAACATAGCGCCCTTGAATACAGCAATATCGGTTGCAAGTGGGGGCTGTGTATTTGCGGCTACGATACCTTCCTGTGAAGACGCTGTATAAATCGTGGCTCCGCGCAAATCGTCCGGCGTGTTGTCTACGATAGTAAATGTTGCGCCAGAAACATAAGTGGCCTCAAACACAAGCTGCAGCTCGTCGTTAGGTTCGGTTCCTTCTTCTGGATATTCGGCGGAGCGGTACAGCTGGTAGAACCAAGTGGTATCTACTCCTGGAGGGGTAGTGACTGATAACGAAATGTCCCTACTTGCTGCAGTGGCGATGATGTTTGTAACAACGGCTCTTTCGGAAGGGGCACCGTAAATGAAGTTGTTATTGGCGTCCTTGTAGTACCACAATAAGCGATAAGCTACTTTAAATCCTTGGGTAAGAAACCCACTAGATCCCGTAGTAACACCACTTAAAGATAACGCCTGAACCGCGCCCGACGCTTTGACTGTTGCAGTAACTGAGTCTAGCTTTTTGGGGCCGGACGATGATGTGAAGTACAAGTTCTGGTTGGAC
>Ga0163148_10002961_pt1 | contig 19484 bp, 38 predicted proteins | sample OliLakLV19MP7P2_FD_148606 | JGI IMG/M metagenome (GOLD analysis project Ga0163148, IMG submission 148606) | Freshwater microbial mat bacterial communities from Lake Vanda, McMurdo Dry Valleys, Antarctica- Oligotrophic Lake LV.19.MP7.P2 | ecosystem: Environmental > Aquatic > Freshwater > Lake >...
GGCCGGCGATCTGCTTGAAAGGCCCATGAAATGCTCGGACTGAAAATTTTGCTGCCGTTGGGTGCCGGGCTCGCCGGCTTGCTGTTCTACGGAGGCAAGGCGAACGCCAAGACGCCCGCGCCGGCCGTGCCCGGTGGCGGTGCCGCGGTGCCGCTGCCCGCTGGCACGTCAAAGCTCACGCTCCCGCAAGTGGTCGAGAAAATGAGCGCGGCGATCAACACGGCCGACCCGGCTGTGATTGGTGCGCTCGCCGATGCTCTCGAGCGCCAAGGCTTCCCCGACCAGGCCCGCGACTTGCGCGGCGTCGCCAATGCCTTGCGCAAGGTCGGCGCGGAAGCGGCCGGCACGGTCTCCCCGCCGCAGCCCCCCAAGCCCGCAACCCCGATCGCTGAAATCCCACAAGCCAAGCCAAGCGATCCGGTGGCGCTTCCGCAGCCGAAGCCGAGCCCGGCCGCGCCGGAACAACGGATCGAGCTGCCGAACGAAACGATTTTCGGCACGCCTCCAAAGACGAGCGGCACGGCTTCAACCAAGCTCGCGGCGTCGGTCGCGCTCGATCAGCAGGTCAAGCCGAAGTGGAAGGACAACCGCGATTTGGTCGCGACCTTCCAACTGCAAGAATCCGCGCTTGGTCACTACGTCTCGATCATGAGCGGCAACCCCGCCAAGGTGGACGGCCTCTATGGGCCGAGCACGGCGATCTTGCTCGCCAAGTTTTACGGCATGGTTCCGCCAAATCCGAAATATTGGGACAAGAACCCGCAACCGGCCGTCACCAAGTACCGCGGAGAGCTTCTCAAGCTCGCCGCTGCCGATCCGGCGCGAGCCGAGGAGTGGAATCAAGCCGCTCAGAAAGTAAGGGCCACGTGAGTCTATTGGGCGACATCGCAAAGGTAGCAAAGGCAGTCGTGAAATCCCCGATCACGAAGGTAGCGGCCGGTGGGCTCGCCATCGTCTTCCCGCCCGTTGGCGTGACGGCGCTAGCTGGCATCGCCGCTGCCGAGAAGATCGTGGATGCGGCCGACAAGGGTCAAGCAATTCTGAAAGCCGCTCACGGTGCCAATGCGGGCGTGCCGCAGCTGCCGGGCGGGCGTGCTCCGATCGCTGCCTTGCACGCGCGCGGCCTGCTCAACTCGAACGCCGCGCAACAGGCGGTGGCAGCGGCCAAGATCATCAAGAACACGGCGGCGCTGGCCAAGCAGGGCAACCCGGACGCGGCGCGCGCGCTGCGCGTGCTGCAAACCGTGAAGGCGGCCAAGGGCGGCAACGCGAACGCGCTGGCGTCGCTGCGTCAAACCGTGAAGGCCGAGATCGCCGGCACGATCCGCCGCGGGCGTGCGCCGGACGCGACCGACGCGGACAAGCGCGCCGGGCGCATGGTGACCGCGCTCGTGCAGGCGACGGCGGCCCGCAAGGTCGCGGCGCGCAAATTCGGCGTGAACCGCCAGACGGCGCGGATCGTCCGCGTCGCGTGAATACCGAGGCCGGCGGCGTCGTCGGCCTTCGTATGACCATCATTCCCCGTTCACTGCTGGCCCTCGTTCTCTTCCTCGCGACGGCTTGCACCTACTACGAAAGCGCAGACGACATGCCCCGAGCTATCGCGACCCCCGAGCAATGGGGCCAAGAGAAGGTCTTCAAAAAAGGCACCTTCATTGAAGGCAAGCCGCAAGTGGTATTGACGCGCGATCAGTCGCTCAAGAAGCTTGACGATCCGGGCGCCGAAATCACCGGCAACCCGCAGACCTCGACCATCCTTTGCGGCGTCGATAACCTCGATAGCGATTCGTTCCAGGATTATATTTTGCGGTGGGTGCTGCGCCCCGGCGTCGGAGGTGCCCGCACCGAGGTGCGTTTTGACGCCACGCGGTTCACGCGGATCAGTCTGCCGCTCGAGGCGTTCACGCTCGGGCTGTTGCTCGAAAGTCTAGATCCGGGAAATCCGGATTTCCCCGATGGGGACGTGACCGCGTTCGCGTTCGTCGGCGAAGGTGGGATCGGGTCGGGCGACATCGAGGGCGCGATCTTCACTCAGTTTTTCACCGTGCCCGCTGTGAGCGACGCGGAATTTTTGATCCCAACCGGCGCAACCGCCTGGCGCATGATCGGAATTAGCTCAGCCTCGTTCGGAAATCCGTTTCTGACCTCGACTTTCGTGCGCGTGCAGCGTGGCATTAGCGTGATTTCTGACCACGAAGGGCGCGGCACACTTGCCGCCGATCCGTCGCTGCTGACGCTGTTCGCCTCGGGGCAATACCTGCCCCTCTCGGGCTCGTCAACTCAGATGCACATCATCAACGGTGATGTGAGTTCGATCCTCGGTTATTTCCAATACAAGTTGGACCTATGACCGCGGGCGAGATCGCAACCACGATCGGGCGCGTGCTCTTGCTCGCTCTGGTTGCGATCGTGCTCATGGGCGGCGTAGTCGCCTGGATCCACCGGGGTGACCGATGACGCCCGGCAACCTGAAGGAAGCGATCCTTGAGCTGCTCAAGTCGGGGAAATCGGTTCACGTCGCGCGCCTGACCGCCGCGGTTAAGAAGCGCTACCCGGCCGCGAGCTGGGAGCAGATCGACGCGGCGATCCTGCGCTTGGAGCTGGACGACTTGATCGCCTACCAGTGGCGGCCCGGCACGAAACCCGCTTACTGCCGGTGCTCCCATTGATTGAGGTGCCGCAAGTCAGCACGCCTCACTCGCTCAGCGAGATCGGCCGCGCGCTTGAGACAGCGTACCAAAATCTATTTGGACGCCCGATCGGGCGCGTGCTGGCAGAGCTGCTAGGCGCGCAGATCATGATCGAGGCGGGCGTCGGAAAAAGCATCAAGAACGAAAGCCCCGGCAACGTGAGCGCGTCGGCAAAGTGGCCGGGCGAAGCGTGGCGGCCGGACTGGTATCCGGAGCCGACCGAAGATGCGTCAGCACGTACGCGCGACCTACACGCCAAGATGCTGCGCGGCGAAGCTCCGAGCGCCTTTCGCTCCTTCCGCACCTTGGACGCTGGAATGGCTGACTACCTGCGCACGCTCAAGGGCACCTTCCCCGCGATCCTGGCGGCGCGCTCGCCGCGTGAGCTAGCGGTCGCGATCTTCGAGTCGCGTTACACGCGCGACCACACCCCGGACGAAACCGAACCGAGCCTAAAGAAGCTCGTCGGGCAGATCCGCGAGGCCGGCATTTTCGCGCATCTCGAAGATCCGCGGAGCCTGAATAACTTGCTCGAGGCTGGCGCGTTCGTGGTCGGGCTCGTCGGTGTGATCAAGCTCTGGGGAAAGGTCCGCGGCTAAATGGCTCTCAACGGTACTGGCGAAACAGAAATTCCGATGGGCGTGCCCGTCACGCTCGAAGGCATGCCGGTGAAAAACTGGCGCGTGTGGGTGAGCCGCGCGCGTGCGGTAACCCGTCTCAGCGTCAACTCTCGGCGCTTCGACAAGCTCGTGACGGATGGCGACTTGCCGCCCCCTCTGAAGTGCCCGGACGGCACGCAGCGATGGGATCCGGCGGTGATCGAGCTGCTCCTAGACGGGCTCGAGGGCAAGCTACCGGACGAAGACAACAGCGGCGCGCGAGCGGCGGTGGACTTGAGCAAGGCAAGTGCCGCGCAAGTCAGCGTCTCGACCAACCACGTCGAGCGCATGCTTTCGCTGCTGGAAAAACCGATGCATGCGGCGGTCGGTCAGCTGCGCCAGACCAACGCGGATCTACGCGACGAAAACGAGCAGCTCCGCGAGCGCTTGCACCTGACCGAGCAGGCGCGCACCGACCTAATCACGGCGCGCGAAAACTTGCTCAGCGAGCAAGCGGCGCGCGACATCGCCGGCCGTGAGAGTGCCAATCGCGACGCGCGCAAAAAGCAGATGTTCGACATTTTCGCGGGCCGCGCGCCTAGCGTGCTGGATGCGCTCGGCAAGACGCTTGGCATTTCCAAGGCCGACGAAAAGAAGGTTAAGGCCGTGATCGATCTGGCCAACGACCTTGATCCGGCAGTGCTCGAAATGCTGGCGACAAGCGGCGCTCTCAGCGAAGCGCAGATCGCGCACGTGGAAATCATCATCGGCAAACCGATCCCCCGTTCCAAGAAAGACGAAACCAATGCCCCGACTGAACCCTAACAGCACCGAACCGCAGCGCGTGATCCAGCGCGGCGGCGCTCGTACCATGGGCGAGCGCGCCCGGCCTCGCGTGGGGGCTGGCACGGTGGCGCAAGCTCCCGCCCCGTCCACCCCGGACCGCCGGATCGGCATTGCGCCCGCTCCCGTTGATCGTGGTCGCCACACTCCCGGCACGGGCCGCGCCCCGGTACCGCGCACGACCCCCACGGCGCCGGTCAGGGCCGCTGCTAGCTCGCCGGGTGACCGCCGACCGATCGAGCGCCTCACCGACCTAGAAGCGCGCTGTGACGCGCTCGAGGCCCGCTTTGACCGAGCTGCAAGCCTCCCGCTCGCTCGTGAGCTCTTCATGCTGACGGCCGAGGCCGAGCCCGAAACCGAGCGCGGCGACACCGAGCCCCCGCCCGCCCCATGAACTACGCCGGCATTGCCGCGGGCCTTGCGGCGCTGGCGTTCTTCCTAACGCCAGCGTCGCGCAAGCTCGTGAAGGGGCACAAGTACTTGGCCACGTTCAAGTTGCCGGTGGCGCTCTTGCAGCTGCCCAACCTCGGCGGCGTCGCCAAGATCCTGCCGCCTGATGGCGTGCTGCGCTTGAACGAGCGCCTACAGCTCGAAGTGCTTTTCACGGCGCTTCGCGACGAAGAGATCGGCGACATCCAAACCGCGTTGGGGCCTGTGAAGTTCGTTCAGCTGCGAGAGGTGCGGGACTGATGGCAGACTTTTTCACAGTGACCCCGGGCTGGAACGTCTGGAGCGTTTACCAAGTAAAGGATCTGGACTTCTCCCCGCTCATGGTCGGCGTGAGTCGCGACCGACGCTTGCGCATTTGGGTTGAGGATGCCGTGAGGCTCGGCGCGGCCGGCGCTGACGTGGCCGACGCGGTGGATCTGAAGGGCGGGCAGGTTGAGATTTTGCCGGGCGCGGGCTCGGTCGCTGGTCTCAAGGTCGCAGCGCGCAAGGAAGGCGTGAGCGGTCCTTCGCTGCTCGTGGACGGGCCCGACGATCTTCGGTACGTGCGATTTTTCAACCGCGGACAGGCGGCGCAACTGGCTTGGCCGCACGATGATAACTATTTGGTCAATGAGGTGTTCGAGCCGTCCGCCAACGTGGCCGCGACGCAAGGCTCAGCACCGAGCACAATCGGCGACACGACCTTAAAGCCCGTGATCGAAGGCGTCGGCGAAGCTGCCGGCACGGTCGCCAAAGTGGGGATCGCGGCCCTCGCTGCCTTCGTGCTGCTGAAGGTCCTTTTTAGGCGATGATTTTCCCGGAGTAGAGCCCGGGGACGGCGCGCGTCAGTAGAGCGACGAGCGCCAAAACGAACGACACAAACCAAGGAAACACAAAATGCTGAAACACTACTCCGAAAGCCCGAGCGGCCCGGATGCCTTGCGCCGCACCACGGTGACGCTGGACTTCCCCAACATCTTGGCCGGCGCTTATGCGTCGCTCACGTTCCCCTTTCCGGGCTGCACCGTTGACGATCTGCTGTGGGCCTCGCTGCTCACCGTGCCCACGGGCATCGAGATCGTTAACTGCTGTTGTCTGGTCAAGGACGTGGCGACGCTCACGGTTCGCAACACCACGGCGGCGCCGATCGATCCGCCCGTGCTCAACGTCGTTGCGGCCGCGCTGCTCTAGTCCCTTCCCCGTTCAGACTCCGCGCCCCCCCACCTTTCGGAGTTACAAATCATGCTGACTAAAATGCGACTGTACGAAGGCCCGAGCGGCCCCGAAATGCGGGGCACGGTAGACGGGCAAGTTTTGACGTGGGACGCGCTAACCGAGGAGTGGAACCCCGAAGCGGTCCCCGCTGGTAGCTCATCCTTCCTGCCGATTCAGCAAATGCGCTGGCTCGATCCGACTTCCCTTGTCGCGCCCCCGGACGGCTCAATCCGCGCGCCGCGCCTCACGTTCTTGAGCGCCTGGGCCGAGTTCGTCGGCAAGACCGGCGCTTGGTTGCTGACCCTGCCCGGTACCGCGCTCGTGGTCGATGCGGGGATCCCTCAACTCACGACCGCGCCCGACGTGATCGTGCAGGGCTTGAGCCAAACAAAAACGGTGCTCGCGCTAGACATCGCGAACCAGGCCAGCAACGGGGCTTTTGAGTTTCGCGACGTGCAAATCACGGTGCTGACCGTGAACGGCAACGCGAACCCGCTGCGCGCTCGCGATGCGATCCTAACGAATGTCAGCAATGCCGGTGGAACCTACTCGGGCTCGCTGCGCTTCATCAACTGCACGATCGGAAGCCTGACGCTCGAGAATTCCGATATTCGGATGACGGGTGGCACCGTTAGCACCGCGCTCCGCGTGGCAACGGGCGTGCTCGAAATGGTCCAGGTCGCAGCGGCGGCCGAGGTTGAATTGCAGACCTCGCTAACCTTCAAGGAGGTGACCTTCGGAGCGCTCAGCACAATTCGCTGCAACGCGAGCCAGACGATCACACTCGATCTGTTTTCGTGGGGCAGCTTGCTCGCCGCCGGCGTCACGTTTCCCGATACGCGCCCGGTGTTCAATATCGTCCCTTACCTGCCGGTCATGTCGCAGATCGCCGGAGCAACTCAAGTGGTTGGGCAGGGGACGCAAACCGTGATCGATTGCGGCGTCGCGGCGCCCGAGGCCGAAGCGCTCGGCCGCTGTCAGGCGACGTTCAAGCCGCCGCATCCAACTAGCGATTTCTTCGTGATCGTCGCGGCCGAGATCGACGCTTTGCGGCACGTGTTGATCACTGTGAAAAACACGTCATTGACCGGCACCAACACGCTAACCAATCCGGTTTTTACGATCACCTACGAGCCGCGCAAAACGTGAAAAATACGCTGCTCGTCTACTCGTCAAACCGGCTTGTCGAAACCGAGACGGCGCACGCCGTTGCGGCGCTCGTCGCGGCCGGCGCGGGAGTCGTCGAGCAGCGCGACACGGCCGACGTAGGCTTGGCGCGAAACTTCGCGCTGACGATGGCGCTTCGCGTGTTGGCGGCCGGCGCGCATGACGTGGCGCTGATGGTTGACGACGATATGATTTTCAGCGTCGAGCAGGCCCGCGCGCTCGTCGAGCATGCACGCGCGACCGGTCGGCCCTGCTCGGCCGCTTACGTCGTCAACGATGGCCGGCTCGCCGCGCACCACGTTGGCGGCGGCTTGTGGTGGACGGGCTTAGGCATGCTCGCGATCCCCGCGCTCGCGCTCGAGGCCGTCGCCAACACGCTGCCGCGCTTCTGGGAGCACGAGCAGGAATGGATCGAATTTACCTACAGCAAGAGCGAGCCCGACACCGACAAGCCCGGCCGGCGTAAATGGGTGCCGGAGGATTACCGGTTGTGCGCCAACCTCGGCGGCGTCGCGCTGCTCCCGCTGTGCGTCGGGCACATCAAGAAGCGTGCGCTATTCCCGAACGCTGAAACGCTGCCGGCGTTCATCGAGAAAGTGATCGGCTGATGCTGACTAAATTGCGACTGTACGAAGGGCCGAGCGGCCCCGAAATGCGGGGCAAGGTTGACGGCCAAGTATTGACTTGGGACGCGCTCACCGAGGAGTGGAACGCGGCGGCGGTGCCTCCGAGCCCTGGCGGCTCGAGTGCGTTTTTGGGCTTCCCGGTCAACTCGGCCGGCGCGGAAATTTTGCCCGGTGGCGTGCTCTGCCTGCGAACTGGGAGCAGCGTCAACCCGGCCGGCGCGTTCAACGGAGGGGGCGCGGGGAACAAAACGTTTGTGGGGCTCGTCGGCTTCGACGGCTTGCCCATGGGCTCGCTGACGGCGCTCGAGTTCACATGGCGAAACGTGCTCGGCCCGGGCGGCGCCAACTTCCTCCCGCCGACTGCCGCCACCGTGACCACGCCCTATTGCAACCTCTTAGTGGACTTCGCACCGAGCCCGGGCCCGGGCGATCTGCGCGTGCTGATTTGCATGACTGATCAGCTCGCCCCCGCAATCAGCGGCGCGATCGGCTCGTACTTCAACAACGGCCTAAACGTGCTGACCTATTCGTGGACGAGCGCCAAAGCGGTGTGCATCGTCGGCGTGCCTCCTGCCGCGTCCCCTGGCGGCGTCGCGCCGGCCGTGACTGTGGGGCCCGGCTTCCTCGAGAACGCCTATTCCTGGGCCGCTCTCGTGGCGGCAAACCCCACGGCCAAGCTCGTGACCAGCTTCCCCGGTAACGTGCTGTTTCCCACGGGCGACGGCGGCGCACCGGTCGGCGCGATCTTGCCCTCGATCCTGCTCGTCTCGGGCGATTCGGGGAACGTCACCAAGAGCGGCAAGCGACTTTCCGGCGTGAAGGTCAACGGCGTTCCCATTCTCTGAAAGGTTCGGAAATCATGATCGGCAAAGTTCTAACCCTGCTCGCTGTCCCCCTCGCGTACGTGGCTTATTCGTCGATGGCGAAGGCGAGCCCCAAGCCCGGCGCGGCTGGCCCGAGCTTCAAAGTCACCGGCAAGAGCGGAACCGCTTGGACGGTCGTCCGCGTCAGCCAGTTCCAGCAAAAAGACGGCCTCCTCCAAATCAATGACGTGTTTGCGGGCTCCGATCGCATCCTGCGTTATTCGCAAATGGGCAGTCAGATCGGCTCGCGCAAATTCATCGTCACGCCTCTGAAGTCCACCGATCCGCGTCTCGGTGCCGCTGCTCGCGACTTTGGCGTGATGCTCCCAAAAGTCTGACCGCCCCGGGCTCGGCGCTGCCGAGCCTCCCGACGGCGGGCCCGGGGCAAGTGGTACTGACGCGCGGCGCTTATGCCGCGGTGGCTAACGTGCCGTGGCCGGCGAGCATGCTTGCCACGCCTGGGCTTATCACTCGCAAGCTCGAGGATCGCGGCTTCACCGACGTGCGCGTGAGTGAGGCGAAACCGCCGGGCTTCCCGCTCGCGAGCAGTGGCGACTATTACGTTTCGGTCCAGTGGCCTTCAGATCCCAAAGTCTTCGACGTGCCTAGCGCCGTCGTCGAGCACGGGCGGGCCTAGTGTCGCTCGATCCGCGCGAGGGCCGACGGCTCGATCTGCCGCTCCAAGAGCTGGCTAAAGCGGGCTGGTACACGATCGCGCTGTACCGCCAGACGCCGGGCGGCTGGCAGGCGAACGGCTACACCGAGCCGCGGTGGCAGACCTTCAGCGATCACGTTGACGACCTCATGAAGATCGATCGGCGTAGCGGCCAATCCGCTGCGCGGTCGTGGCGCTGGTTTAACGGCCTTTGGTACCCGGTTTAGCCATGAGAAAACCCCGCACTACTTCCAAGGTTCCCAAGCGCGAGCGCGAGGCGTTCGCGAAGCGCAAAGCGAAGGAGCAGGCCGGCAAATCCAAACAGCGCGAGGACGTGTATTCCCTGCTTTGGCAGGATCCGGCGTTTGTGGCGCTTGACGAAGAGCGCTCGAAGGCGTGGCGGCGCTTCGTCGAAGCGCAGGCGGGCGCCTACAGCGTCGGCGAGCGGTGGAAAGACGAGTATCGCACCAAGGCCGCGCAGGCCGATCGCGAGCACTCGGCGATCCTGAAACGAATCACGGCGATGGAAGCAGCGGCCTTCGCGGCCGCGGGGTTGCTGTACTGATGGCCCAACGAGACGAACGATTCGAAAGCGCGAACGACTTCGAGCCCGAGGCCATCACGAGCCATGGCACCGGCAACAAGCGCGTGCGGGAGCTGAGCGACCCTGACGCGCTGGTCATGCTCGGCAAGCTCGCTGCCGCCGTCGCTCGGCTCGAGACAACGATCGGCGAGTTCGCCCGCGAGTGGAAAGAGGATCGGCGCGAGTGGAAAGAGGATCGGAAGCAGCTGCGCAAGCACCAACGGCGCGGAGCCTTCAACGTGGCGGGCGCGATTGTCGCGGTAGAAGCGATCGTCGAAGGTCTGCGACACGCGTGGATCATCAAATGAAGCGCGCGGGCCTTACTCCGGCCGAAACGCGCGAGCGCGACCTACTCGACCACGTGACCTTGCGCCAAGGGTTGCGCGTGTGGGTTGGCCGCGAAATGGGAGGGCTACGACCGGATCAAATGGTGACGGCGCGCAGGCTCCAGAAAGCCGGCAAGCTCCAAATTTGGCGCGAGTCGTTCGACGACGGATCGCATGTGACGTGGGTTCGGCGAAGCGATTGGAAGGAGCTGGAAACAGCGGCCTTGGAAGGATCGACAAAATGAAACGAGCGGCTTGGCAGGAAAAGGCGATGCGGGAGGCGATCCGCTCTCGCGAGCGCGCAGAGCTGGAGCGCCTCCGATTGGAACTGAAGCACGCCAAGGAAAAGCGCCGGCAAGTCACGCAGCACGCCCGCGCGCTCTGCAAGCGCTCGAGGACGGCGCTAGCGCTGAAGCTCAAGGAACGGCGGCGCGTCGAGCGCGAGCGCTTGAAGCTCGAAGCGAAGCGCGCCCGCGAGTCGGAGCGCGGCGCGTGCAAGGCGCGAAAGGCAATCGCCAAGCGCCTAAGCTCGGCCGAGGTGCTCAAGTCGGCCGCCGGCCTCGCCGAAGCGCGAGCGATGCAGCAACGGCTTCACGCGCAGGCACGGCGCAAGGTGGTGTCGGGCGTGCCGCGCTCGGCGCGCATTCACGAGAGTGACGACCAGGCCACCCGCGACATACCGCCGGAGCTGCAACGCACGTGGCTGAAGGTCAAGCACCGATTCCCGAGCGGCGGCCGGCGCTCGAGGGCTGAGGCTTTCTTGCATTGGGCGCACGAGAACCCTGACGAGCTGGTCGAGATCGCCCAAATCCAGGCGGATCGCGAGGTGGCTAGGCTCGTCGAGGAACATAAGGCACACTCGCGCAAGATGGGCACTCGAAAAACCAAGGCGCAAATCGCGGTGGAGCTGGCAGCCGTCCCGTTCTGATGCCCACAAAAGCGAAACGGGCCGGTTTCAAGTCGGCCCGTTTCTGGAGTGCTCTGGGAGGAGCCGCGCTGCCACCGTCAAGAGGTCAAACGCGTGTCAAGACTACACGAAACCGATCGAACGTCAAACCCCGCCAAGGGCTCGCGGAGCAGTCAGGCAAAAAAGGCCCGACTAGAAATCACGGCAACCGGCCCTGATTGCTCCGCGGTCCCTCTGAACGGGGAACCCAACCGGAAGGCCCGGGCGCTGAAACCCTCTGCGCTCGGGCCTTCTCTATGCCCGCCGGAGCTCTGCCATGGATCTTCAAATTCAACGCAAAATCAGCCAAGCCATCGGGCGTTTTTTCCTGGCGTTGCAGGCGAAATTTCAGATCAGCGATCGGGAAATGGTGATGCTGAGTCTGGCGAGCGCTTGGGGGCAGAGCCGAAAGATCGGCATGACGAACGCGCAGCTTCTCGAGTGGGCCCTAAAGAATTGGGGCGAGTGCGAACGGGAGATCCGCGGCTCGGCGGGAAACCTGATCGTGACCGGTCAAGGCGCGGATCTGACGAAAACCGGCTGAGGCTGCACGTGCCCGGCTGCGATTGCGACGCCTGCCGCCCTGGCTGGCCCGCTCCCGCCCTGCCGACCGTGCCGACGGCGCGGCCTGTCACGGCGACGAAGCGAAAGCAGAACCGCGAGGCGGGCGCACGCTGGCGCGCTCGTAACCCGGACAAGCAACGCGCGGCTGAGGAGTCTTGGAGGGAACGCAACCAAGCGCGCATCGCAGGCCACAACGCACGCGAAGCGCGCGAGCGCTCGATCGCGCTGGTCGTCGCGAAGCTCGAGGCCCTCACGTGAGCCAGCGCAAGCGCCGAACGCCTGCCGGCGAGCTGGTGAAGGCTCGCAAGGGCATGGCCGCTGCCTTCGACGTGTTGGCCGCGCTGCTCGGCGCCGACAACGCGCGCCAAATCTTGCCGCGAGAACTTGATCCAGCTGTAGCAACCTTCGGCGCCGGCATCGGCGCCCAAGGGGTTGCGGAAGCTTCGCGGAACCTCGCCGCACGTCGCGATCAACCGCCCCCTTTTAGCCTGCTCGCCCCGCACGTCGAGGCTGCAACCGGATCGACCGTGCCGAGCGGGGCCAGCGAAGAAATCCTCACGTCGGGCATGTTCGCGGAGCTGCAAGGCGAGACAGTGTGGAGCTTCGACATTCCACCGAACGCCCGCCGCATCGGGTTGCGCGTCTCCGAAACCGGAAGGCTTGCCGACGTGCGCAGCATCCTGATCGATGGCGTGGAAATGCTCGCGGTCGCGGCCATGCCGACCGGCGCGCTGTACGCGATCCCCCGCGTGCCTTGCGCGAAGCTGATCGAGGTGACGTTGCGCGGACAGTTCCGCGAGCCGGTCGGGGTGTGCTGGTTCGCGCGAAAGGATCAACCGTGACCGAGGAAGAGCTTCGCCAAAGCGTCGTTTTCGCGGCGCTGTTCGAGTACCACGCGCAGAAATTCCTTCGCATCGGCGACGACGGCGCAGGCGGCAAGGGGCCGCCGCTCATGTATCGCATGCGGCCGCTGCGCAATGACAAGGCCGTGGCCGGCTACTGGCGCGCTGTGCTCGGCCCGAAGTGGAAGGGCCCGCGGCCTAACGCTTGGTGCGGCGCGTTCGCGCTGTGGTGCTTGCAGGAGGCCGGACTAGCGCCGGGCGTGCTGTGGCTCGTCAACCACGTCAACGGCACGGGGATCGGCTTCTGCGAGCCGCAGGGATTGCCTCACATCCCGGCGGCCGAAGTGAAGCCGGGGGACGTGGCCTATTTCGCGAGGTGGCAGCATCACGCGATCGTCGAAAAGGTCGTGTTCGCCCGGCTGAATCACGCGGCCAACGAGGGCTCCGAGCTGTGGAGCATCGACGGCAACCAGCCGGCGATCGATCGGCATGGGCCGCAGGGCTCGCTACCCGCGCGCAAGCTGAGCGACGCGGCCGCTTTCTACTCGATCGCACCGTTCATCACGGCCGCGCTCGCTCTCCCCGTTCAGAAAGAAGGCAACAACACATGACGACTCGAAAGAAAAAGGCGACGACTCCCAAACGCTTACCCGTCCGGCTGCTCGAGGCCGCGACACTCGCCGCCGATCGGCTGGAAGCGCTGGCCACGGAGATCCTAGTGGTGCGCGAGCTGCTAGCGCAAAGGATCGAGCTGTGAGGGCGTTCGTGCTCTTGCTGCTCGCGCTCGCGTCGGCAGAGGACCGCAACGATCCGGAACGTGAAGCGCACCTTGCGCGCGTGGCGGCCGCAATCTGGGCCGAGTCGGCGCACGCTCCGCGCCCGCCTGGCGAGTGGCGCTCGCTCATGGCGGCCGTAGGGATCCGCGAAAGCGGTTTTTCACGTCGCATCATGGCCGGACGCTGCAAGCGCTCCGAGTGCGACCACGGGCTCGCCGCGGGCGGCTGGCAGCTGCACGCCAACGCGCTGAACCGCGCGGAGTGGGAGCGGCAAGCCGGCGACATCGAGCTACAGGCCAAGCTTGCTAGCGCGCAACTGAAGCGCGCCTTTCGCACGTGTGAGCGCTCGGGCGTGCCGTGGCTGGTCGGCACGCTCAACGCTTACGCCGGCAAGCGTTGCGGCGCCGACCATTGGCCGGGCCTCGATCAACGGATCCAAACCTTCAACCGTCTGCAACGTCTCCCCGTTCGGAAGGGCACGCCATGATCGGCACGCTCGAGATTTGCGGCGCGTTCCTGTTGGGCATGCTGCTCGGCACAGGCGCAACCCTCGCGTTTTGGCGCGGCATGCTGACCCTGCCGGAAGGCCGTCAACCGCTTATGCGCAACCTTGCGGAGCTGCATCCGATCGAGTGGTCGCTTTTGTGTCAACCGTGCAAGCGCGCGGCGGCACGGGAAGCGCTGCGCGTCAAGGTCGAACCGGCGGAAATAAGCCCCGGGGGACTTGTTTCCGGTGGCGCCTGGAAGCCGCACGATTTCGGCCCGGCGCGGCCGACACCACCTGATGCGCTCTGCCAGCTGTGCGGGCGCGCGGCGTCGGAGGTGGCGTGGAGCTGGAGCCGGGGCCAGCCCTCGCATTGTCGAGGTTCCCAGGGGGCCCCGGAGCCGCAGGCGACCGGGGGCGCGGAGCGCCTTGGGAAGATCACTAGCAATGTTTCCGTGCCAGGCACGGGGAAGGGCGGATCGAATGTCTAAAGCTGCGAAACGTAAACGGAAAACCGCCGAACCGAGCCGAGCTGAACGGCAAGCCTTTTTAGACCAGGCGAAGGCCCGCCGCACGCCATGATCGACGCACGGAGGGCGGCGCCGAAAGTGGCGCCTCTCTCCGTGGTCGGAGCGGCCCGCGAGCCGGCAGACACGGCGCGCGCCAAGCCGCTCGTCGCTCGCGGCATTTCCAAATGGCATTTTCTGGACGGCTTGCGGAAGCACTCCGCGCCGCGCACGGCGGCCTGTCGGCGGCGTCGCATCTCGCCGACCGTGCAAGTGCAGCAACGCGCCGACGGCTCGCGCTCAGTGTCGGGCGTGCTCTCGTGCGGTTCGGTGTGGGCGTGTCCGGTGTGCTCTCAACGTATCTGCTCGCACCGTGCTGACGAGTTGCAGAGCGCGATCCGGTACTGGAAAACAAAACCGATCTCGATGCTCACGCTAACCGTGCGGCATGGGCTCGGCGACAACCTGAAGCAGATACGCGCGGGCCTCTCGCGCGCGTGGCGTCGCATGCTGCAAGGTCGGCGCGCGAAAAAATGGCGCGCGCTGTTTCACGTGAAACACAATGTGCGCGCTTTGGAAGTCACGCACGGTGACAACGGCTTTCATCCGCACCTTCACATTTTGCTTTTTCAAGACGCGGAAGCCGACGCAACCGCGCTCGATTGGATCCGTGAGGAGTGGTCGCGCGCCGTCGAGCGCGAGCTAGGCAAGGAGCACGCGCCCGACTGGACGCACGGCGCCGTGCTGACTGCTGGCGGTGGCGCCACGTACCTTCAGAAGATGGGGCTCGAAGTAGCCCACCATCACACGAAAGACGCGCGGCGCTCGTCGCGTAGCCCGTGGCGGATCGCGCTGGACGCGATTGACGGGGACGAAGCGAGCGCCGCGCTTTGGAGGACGTACCGCGACGGAATGAAGGGCGCGCGTCAGCTCACTTGGTCGGGTGGTATGCGGCGCTTCTTCGGCTTCGGCGTGCGTGACTCCGACGCTGACGTGATTGGAGCGCTCGAGAAAGCCGACGCGGAAGCCAACAAGCTCGGCGGCTTTGTGCTCGCCGAGTTCGATGGAATGTCGTGGGATATTTGCTCCCGCTCCGATCCGTTCTGGGTTTCCAAGATCGCGACTTGGGAAACCTGGGAGCTGGAGCGCTTGCCCGGCTGGCTTCGCGCGCCGCGACCGGTGCGCGTCTTGCCCGATGACGCCGGCTTGCCGCCGGCCGAACCCAACGAGCTACTAGGGCCCTCCCCGTCGTCGTCTTGAAACCGCTTGGCGTAAGCCTTCGCGGTCTCGTGGTCGGCCGGCGTCGCGAGCCTGTAACCGTCGAGGTTCGGCACGACCACATCGATCACGAATTGCTTGCCGAGATAGAGCGAGTGGAGCGCGAAGCCGGCAAGCTCGCAATGCTCGCCGGGCGTGATGCCTGAGATCCATTCGACGATTTCGCCGCGCTTGCTCGTCACCACGTCGCCAAGCTGCCAGGGACGCGGCGGCGGTGGCGCGGGCCTCTCCTCGGTCAACACGTCGGAGCCGTTCATTTTCTGAACGATCGCGGTCCAGGCGGGCCGCGCTTCTTCGTGCGTCTTGCTCTCGGTCTCGCCGGCTGTGGCGTGGCCAGGCGCGTGCGCGCAGAGGCAGCGCACGCCGTTGGAGCTGACGAGCGCAGCGCGGACAATGCCGTCCGAGCTGCCGAGCGTCAGCAGCTTGCGCCACGTCTCGAGGCGCGCGATCCCCTTGCGGAGCGCCTTCGCCTCGGGCCATGTCGCCGGCTGAGTCCAAAGCGTGCGCCACTGCGCGTGAGTCACAATCATGCGCGCGTCAGGTATCAAGTAGCCCTCGATCTTGACGAGCGTGTTCACGTCGTCACCCGCTCGGCGTGCAAGGCCGCGAGAATGGCCAACAGCCGGCCAATCGCGTTGGCCGTGCCTTCGTTCAGTTCGAGGACATAGCGCGCGACTTCGAGCGCCAGCCGATCGCGGTGTGCGCTGCGTGGCATCGTTCCGAGCAGCACGCACAGCGTTGCGGTCTCGTGCTCGTACGTCGTCCAATCGTGCGGCCGCTCGGCGTAGTGCTCCGCGCTGAAGGCTTTCAGATCGGCAATAAACTTGGCTTCGGCCTTCGTCATTTCGATCAGGCTCATTTGCTGGCCTCCTGTTCGAGCTGCCCGACAATGAGCCGCGCAACCGCCGAGCTCTCATCGCCCCACCATCGCGTGATGACGAGCCGGAGCGCCGTCGCGTCTTCCGCGTGCGTGGCCTCTCGAGCGCCTTTGCGCAGCTGCCGCTCCGCGGCCTTGCCCGCGCCCTCGCGGCGGTTGCTGGCCTCCTCGCTGAACGCTTGCGCGACAAGCGCGCCCGCGTGCGTCTCGCAGAGCTGCGCCGGGCGGTCGCACTGCTCGCAGAGCCCAGCGGCGCGCGGCGGCACGGCTTCCGCGGTCGTTTCGATTTCGTCGGCCTGGTCGTCTGGCATGAACGGGGATCCTATCGGTCGAGTCGGGCAACGTGCCCGCCACGGATGGCGAACGGCAAGCGCTCGCCACCCGTAGCGGCCGCGTTAGCCGTACTTGATTCGAGGGAAGCAACAGAGCTGCAAGAAAATGTCGGCTCCTTCCCCGTCCAGATCGGCCGCTAGCAGCGCGCCGAAGCGTTGCGGCACTTGCAGCGCCATCAGTTGCAGCCCGCGACAAATCGCGCGCTCGGTCAGCTCGTGTCGGATCTTGCCTTCGTGCTCGATGACGTGCCCGCGGCGCCGCTTCGGCTCCCATTCGGCCGAGTCGGCCCAATAGCGCGAAGCCGGTTCGAGTAGCGCGGCATCAATGAGCGCGTCGGGAATGTCGAGCGCGAGAATCATTTGTCCTCGTTCTTCGTGATCAGGATGGTTCGGCGGTAGTGCGGATCGCGCCACTGATGCGGCTCGGCTTCAAGCTGGATCTTGAGGTTGCCATTTTCGGTTTTCCACACGGCGCCGATCGAAACGAAGCGCGGATTTTTCGCGTTCGCGGTCGGCTCGATAATCGCGGCGGCGCGACCCCAAGGGCCGGCCGCGCGTGAGGTGTTGCGCGCTGCCTGCTCGCGCGTGTTGTTGCGTGTCTCGTTTGCCATGGTGAACGGGGAACCTTTCTCAGTCGGGGCATGAGTGCCCGCCGCTGGCGCGCTCCGAAGGGGACCGCGCCAGCAGCCGGCAACCTACGCCGGGCGCTTGGCGGCTTCAAAGCCAGCCGCGTGCGCTGCTTCCGCTAGCAGAGCATCAGGGTTGCTCGGTGGTGGCTCGCTGAGGTGCAGGCGGTACGCTTCGCGGGCGTACTCCATCGCCTCGTTGATCGTCGTCTCGAGCGCTTGGAAGCGCTCCGAGTTCTGTTCGCGGTCGCGCAATTTCCCGATCGCGACTTGAGCGGAGATCGCGAAGTAGCACGCGGCCACGAGCAGCGGATCGCGCTCGCCTTGCTGCCGGTAGACTTCTTCAATCAGCTCCGCATTTGCGCCAGCGATGGCGAACATTTTTTCTGGGCTTTGCTTCATGTGAACGGGGACCTTTCGGCGGGCAAAACTGCCCGACCGATAGACGTAACACCCGGGAACCTGCTTCAAAAGGCAAGCCGTTTGCTCAGCGCTGCGCGTTTGTGTAGCTTTTTGGGGTTCTAGCCACGGAGAAAAAAACCAGCATGTCAAACCTCGCCCTTTCCGAAACCAGCAAAGCCGACTTAATGACGAAACTGGAGCGCGCCCGCTCCGCGATCAAGGCGCACAAGCAGGACGCCGTGCGAGTCGCCCGGCTCGGTCTCGGCATCACGCTCGCGGCGGCTGGTGGCGTGGCGTCCGGCATGCTGGCGGTCAAGCACCCGAAGCTGTTTGGCTCCGAGGTGGATACCGACGCGGCGGCGGTGTTGCTGCTGACCGGCCTCGTCGCGGCCGAAGCCTTCGACGGCGCAGACGAATACGTGGCGAGCTTCGCTATGGGCATGGCCGGCGCGGTCGCTGCTCGCGAAACGCAACAGTTCATGGCCTCGCGAGCCTGAACGAAAAAGATCCTTCCGCATGCGTAGCGCTTGCCGTGCTGGTCGGCGCTCCGCGTGACGGGGAACCCTCAAAGGGTATCGACACATGAGAAACGCAAATCACCAACTCTTGGCGCAGGCCCTCTTGCTGCTCGAGAGTGATTCCGATCTTGGCGGCGAGTCGTACACGCTCGGCGGTGACTTCGCCGTTGGCGATGACATCGACGAAATCGTCGGTGACGATGACATGGATCAAGCGCTCGGCGACGACGCGATCCTTGGCATGGTCCTCGGCGGTTACAACATCCTGGGAGCTGACGAGATCCTGGGAGGCTACGGCGGCCGCAAGGCGGCGCTGGCGCGTGCCATCGCGGCCAAGCATGGCCGCGTGCTGAAGAACCGCGAGCCGCAAGGCGCCCAAGAGCAGGTCTTGGGCTTCGAGCGCGCTACGGTCGTAGCGCTCGCCGAAGCGACGGTGCGGGCCTTCCCGCAGCGGAAATTCCGAACGGAGCGGCTGACGATTGCCGCCTCGATCGCGAATTTCTTCGACGTGCTTGATCTGCGCGTCGGCCGCGATTCGCTGTTTGTCGACGTGGGCCCGGTGCCCGCGGAAATGTTCGCACAGGTCGCAGTGGGTACCGCGCTCCGCGGCTACACGGCGAACCTGGGCAATACGATCACGTTGCAGGTCGAGAACATCGACGCGGCCGATCAAATGATCCGCGCCGGCATCCGCGGCACGGCGATCACGTACTGAGCGAGGAGCGCCGTGTTTTGAAAATCCTTTTAGATACGGCGTTCATCAATGACCCGCGGGCGGTCGCTCTACTCGCCCGCGGTGCTCTTAACGTGACCATCGCGACAAACCTCTATCTCATGCGCTCGATGCCCGAGGCTTTCCCGCCGCTGTACGCGAGCGGCGTCCGCTTCGCTCCCGAGCCCTGGGCGGGCAAGATCGAGGAGTTCGCGCACGCGCTCAAGGTGCTGGCACGCATGGCGGGCGATTGTGACGATCTGGTCGCCTATCGCGTAGCCGAGCTGCGCGCCTTCGGCTGCCGCCTCGCCGGCACGCCTCCCGAAAAGGCGACCGTTCGCATTTACGGGCGGGACAAGAAGATGCACGCGCAAGTAAGGCGCGAAGACGGAACGATCGAAGACCCATCACGGCTGCTCGGAATGCGCGGCCGGCGATCTGCTTGAAAGGCCCATGAAATGCTCGGACTGAAAATTTTGCTGCCGTTGGGTGCCGGGCTCGCCGGCTTGCTGTTCTACGGAGGCAAGGCGAACGCCAAGACGCCCGCGCCGGCCGCGCATTCCGAGCAGCCGTGATGGGTCTTCGATCGTTCCGTCTTCGCGCCTTACTTGCGCGTGCATCTTCT
>Ga0163148_10002962_pt1 | contig 19483 bp, 17 predicted proteins | sample OliLakLV19MP7P2_FD_148606 | JGI IMG/M metagenome (GOLD analysis project Ga0163148, IMG submission 148606) | Freshwater microbial mat bacterial communities from Lake Vanda, McMurdo Dry Valleys, Antarctica- Oligotrophic Lake LV.19.MP7.P2 | ecosystem: Environmental > Aquatic > Freshwater > Lake >...
TTTACCCTGTATAAATTGCATGAACAAATATAAACAGTACAATTTTTTTTATACTGCTATTCTACTAAAAGCAATAAACAATTTATTGTGAGTTCTTAGACAGTTTGACGGTTTGCAGCTACAAGAAGTTGGCGATTTTTACCACAAATGTTGATGCGGAGAACCAATGTTTGATTAACCACAAATGTGTCTGCGAAGCACTGAACCGCCAATTTCTTGTAGGTGCTGTTGTATGCCGTTATTGATTTCTTTCCAATTTTAGTTCTTTGTCTTTTAAGAGGTTAATCTTTTGATTTAATTCAATCTCTATTTGGGATTTTGTCATATTATCTCGAATTAGAAGTAGGTTGTTATCTTGCTTTAAGTCAAGAGCTTTTATTAAATTTTGTGCATCTCTATTTGTTGTTGAATTTGCGATAAGAGCTTTCTGCTTCTCTAAATATTCTTGGGTTGCCTGAACTAAAAGATAAGACACATTCTTTGTTGCCCAAATGTTCAGAACAGTTGAGTAGGCATTAGTAGAAAAATTTTCACCATCTTCTTTTTTATATGCAGTTCCGCTAGAAAAAAATACTGGAACATTAGCTTCAATAGTTGTCGAGGTTCTTTTGTATTTATCCATATTTAATGTCATTGCTTTGAACAAATACATTTGGTCGTATTGGAATAGTTGTAATGTGGTGTCTGCCAAATACCTTTTAATTAAAGAGTTTTTATCTAATTCACTCATTTCATTAAAAAGTGTATTTATTGATTTCCCGTTAGCTCCTGTCCAAACTTGGGTGCCAATATCGCTCAAAGTATATTTCAACTTGTATAGCTCATCTCTTGAAACATTAAGATTTACGCTAGCAATTCCTGGAGCAGCTCCTTTATTATCAGAAATGAAATTACCGGAAAAATAGACTTCAATAGTCCTATTTATCGAACCAAACTGTATAGGTGTAACTTCCGCCTTTAAAACAGTTGGCTCAATTCTATCTATTTCGAGACTATCTTTCCTTAATGACAATCCACCAAAAAAAGTCTTATATGCAACATCAGCAGATAGTATTTTTCCACTTCCTTTTGGAGGGCTAAAGTTCAACTGACTTATTAAATCTTGATAAGATAAGTTATCGGAAGGAATAACATTTACATTAAGTGATAAATTTAAGTCTACCTGTTGATTTTTTTTTGAAATTACTCGTTCGTCAAATTTGAAGTTTCCTAAACCCACTACTGTACCCGTCACATAAATTTTCTTATTCTTTTTTATGTTCTTAATCCTTATGGTTTCAGGACTTGAAAAATTTGGAGCAACAGTTTGACTGTAAACTTCAACAAAAGACTCAATAGGAGAAGTAGGGTCTCCATAGGTTATCTTTAATTGAATTGCCTTGTCTGTTTGATTGTTAATTTTTACGTTGATTTGTCCTTGTGCTTTAAATGATAAAGTCACAATTAGAACGAAGATTATTTTTTTCATATTGCTTATTCTAGTTAGTTAAGGTTTTCTCTTATAATGGCACATAACGTGCTTATATAGGCAACTCCATTTCCTATATATATCTGTATGGCTACGAAATTACCGCCCGGAAATATTTCTTGATAATTGATGTAGGAGTTACTCCCATCACAAAAGTAAAATCACTCACGACTTGCGACTCGAGCGTTGGCAAAACATTTTCTTGCGAGGGGGTGGAGATTTCGCTACCCTCGACCACTTCTTTTAGCGCGAGTGTGATCATTGAAAGTTATTTCACGACCATCATTTATTATTCTTATATAAATAACTGAATGTCAAAGCTTGCGATGGTCAAATCTGTGTGGAGTGAATTGTTTGGCATCGCGAAAAATAATGGTCACTGATAAACGAAATAAAGTGGTCAACCACCATAGAATCTCCAGTTGAGGACATTGATTCAAGACACACACGGTTTGCAGCTACAAGAAGTTGGCGATTTTCCTGCCTGACCGCCTCAAGCAGGCAGGGAAGCACTAAACTGTCTGCCACCACAAAACTTGATACCCTGCCCGACTGCGTCATTCAGGCGGGGAAGCACAATCCCGATAGCTATCGGGATCATTTAACCACTGAACCGCCAATTTTTTGTAGGTGCTGTTATGTGCTGTGGTTATTGTCAAGCTAAATTTTATATATCTTGCTCACAAATTTATATGCTCGTTTTTCGCCTGTTTCAGGATGAGCCCAATCATCAATTTCTTTCGGTATTGAAGTTACGATATATGCATTATCGAAATGAACAGAATTATTATTACCATAAAAATCAGGGTCGGTCACTGAAATTCCTTTAATTTTAAACTTTGCTTTATGCCAATTAAAGTCAATTTTCCATTTATCATTATTGTTTCTATAAATATCAACCTCGCTGACTTTTAAAATTGATTCTGAAGGCATATTTACGGCATTGAATTCTTCTTCATTTAGGAATGCCTTGTAATTCCCCCAAAAATTGGTATAGGAATATTTTTCAAATACCCAATCTAACACCTCTTGAGTTTTACTTTCAGTTTTCCTACAGGAATTATTATCAATGACCCAATTTTCTTGTTGTTTACCTTGAGGCATTGGTCTGCCATCAAACTCAATAATATCAAGAGGTTTTGCAAAGTCAATTTCACGACCTTGAATAGCCCCTGCATGACCATCATCTTTAACTATCCGAATCCATTTGCTTGGCTCGTCTAAATCAAGACCGCCAGGACACAGTCCGCCAGTTTTACAACTAACTGCTAATAATAACACTCTCTTTCTCATTTTAAATGTCCTCCAAATTTTATATCGATACTGAATTTATTCAGTAACATATCAGACACTAATCTTCTATGGCATTTTTCTGTCGTATGTTCTGAGCAAAGAAGTGCAACATTTTTATAATCCTTAAATTTCTCAACAAAATTTTCAATTTTTGATTCTTTTTCTAAATATTTATTGAACTCTATTTCAAATAATTTATAGTCCTTACTCATAGCAGACCCTTTGGTTCTTACTTCTTTTAATAAATCATTTTGAGGTGCTAAGTCAATTCTATGGACATATTTGCAACCATTAGCCAATTTGTCCAAGAAATAAGGTAGGTCTTTCTCAAAAGCAAACCTTGATAATTGACCATTTGGGTTTAATCTTATATCTATTAGACAATCTATTTTATTGTCTTTTAATAACCCAAAAAAGTCTTCTGCGGTTTTTTGAGTAAATCCGATGCTAAATAAATTCATCATATTCTTTTTGATTGTTTTGATTGTTAATTTTCTTTTTCCAGCCATGCATTAAATTCCAATATCTATCACAGAAGTCAATTGATTTATCTTGTATAGAATCGCCAAAATAATTATCAATTTTTGCTGGTTCAAATATGCTAGAATTTAAAATATCTAATTTTTTTATTTCCGTTTTATTTAAAACTATTTCTGACAATTCCTTGTTTAAATTTTCACTAGTTACATTCACAATTTCACCATTTTGATTTTTAGTTATATGTACTACTTCTATCCAATCGCCAAACTTTTCCTCAATCTTTTTACTTACCAAAAAAAATCTGTGACAGTCAATTGGTCTTTTCTCGCTACACATAAGTGCAAGAGTATAGCTGTTATCATATGCACTTTCAATTCTTTTAATTCCTTCTGAAAAATATTCATCTGTTCTAAATTTTTTAAAATCAACGATTTCCTCATATTCATAAAGTTCAGTATTTTCAGGTCTATTGCTTTTTGTAATTGGAAAGATATCTTCAAAAAAGATATCAGAAGCTTTAGAAAAAACATCTTGCATTGGACTTGCTTTTGCTCCAAGCTCTGGCATATGCCCATATGAAATTGAAAAATGTTTACTTGCAACTTTTAAATTGTCGGCATTGCATTGTGGATACTGTTTTGAATATGGCATAGAGCGAACATCAACTAAATGAGTCACATTTAACTCTTTCAAAGTCTTAAACATTTTTTCAATGTCAATTACTGCTCCATTTTGAAATAGCGTGTAGCCAAGTGTGTATAATTTACTCTTCTCCATTTTATATAATACCTAAATTGGTGTTTTTATTAAAAGTATCTATAATCGCTTTTGTAAAATTTATTTCGATTGTACTTTTCTTATCATTTTCCTTGAATGCATCTGAATACTTAGCAATCATTTCACTAACCTTTTGATTGTATTCTGTATGCTGGTGATCAAAGAATATCTTATTTACATTTGCTGTTTTCTGAATGTACAGCAAAATAAACTCTTCAAGTCCTAATTCAAAATATCTACAACTAATTGCCCAGTTGTTAATTTGAAAAATGTCGTTTGTTCTACTAAATGTTATAGCTGAGCAAATTCCCAAATTTTCACCATTTTCTCTAATTATTTCAAAATATAATGATTCTGTATCATCATTAAAGTTATCATCATTTAGTGAAAATTTAAATTGGTTTGACTTAGAGTACAATTTTATTGATTCAGTATGCTGGTCATCATTCAATACCTTAACATTAAGTTTGGGCAAAGAATTTTGTATACGTTCTGTTTGTATTATTTTATATTGCTTTCTTCTATTCTGCGAATTTATAGACAACTCGGCTCTTTCAAATATACAGCCAGCAATTAATTTAGAAACTAATTCATTATGATTTCCCCATTCTGGGACAAACACTTCTGTCCATTTTTGCTTCACCTCATCTCTCACTATTTGATTATCGTCAATAAAGACGATTGAACTTGGTAAAATGGAAAGTTGTTCCGATATTATTCTAATATTTTCACTTTTATCGTTGTTATTTGCAATGATATAATCAATCTGATTTTTTAATGGAAAAATATTGACACCTAATTTATCAATTAATGTTTCAACCATTCTAGAATCATTTCTTGAAGATATAGCAATGAAAATGCCCAACTCAGCTCCTAAGGCTTTAACAAATTTCATAAATTCAATAAACGGAATTGCCTTTTCAGAGTTCATATTTTCTATAATCTTATCGATTCCGTCTTCGGAAAGAGTTCCCTTCCACAATGTTTCATCTAAGTCCAGTACAATAGCTTTATATAACGTTTTTAACTTGCTGATTATTTGTGCAACAATCCTAGTTATGAATATTCCAATGAGATGTATGTCTGTCTTACTTGAAAGTTCGACTATGGTTGGTAAATTATGAATTGGATATTTAAAGTTGAAGGATGTATTCTTTGTGATATTTTTATAAGTAATGTCGATTTCATTGATATTTTTTTCGTTGCCTTCAAATTCTATGTTAAAATTGTTTTCCTTGAGTTGCTTAAACAACCAAGTTAAATTATTGTCGTCTTTAGGAATAAACTTCTTTAGTCCGGAAATAGCAATTATAAATTCGTCTTTATTGTAGTTCCGAAATTTTTTGACAAAGTCATTTATGTAAACGCATAGAAAGGAGTTGTCAATATTTTGACACGCCTGATTAATTGCATTTGTACTTATTTTTTCTGCCTTAGCCATTCTTTATTATCATTTTGAATCGAGTTTTGACTGCTTTTTCTACATTAGTTTCTTGTTACACCGATGTCCTTACCATAGCACATAACGTTTGTGTTTCTGCAGTTGCGGGACTTTGAAAAACTAAACTGCCCCACGTGCCCAAACGTTGAACGAAGATAAAAACTTAAACCTTACACTTCACCCCGCAATTGAATAAACATTTTGTTAGCGCCTGTGCCTATTGGAGATTTCGCTACCCTTGACCACTTCTTTTCGCGCGAGTGTGATCATTGAAAGTTACTTCACGACCATCATTTAGTATTCTTATGTAAATAACTGAATGTCAAAGCTCGCGATGGTCAAATCTGTGTGGAATGAATTGTTTGGCATCGCGAAAAATAATGGTCACTGATAAACGAAATAAAGTGGTCAATCACCATAGAATCTCCACATGACAAGTACGTACAATAAGAAGCTAAATTTTAGACCTCAATTACAAGGGGAAACTGAAATTATTACGGAAGATTTGAGGGTTTTGGAGAGGGTGTTTTATCAGATTAGGAAATTACTGAGGACGAACTGAGCATTAATTCTCTCTTAATTGATCAACGGCTTTAAGAGAATAAAGTCTTAGCCCTCCAATTAAAATAATGATACTTGCAAAAATTAAGATGCCCCCTGATATAAAGAAAAAATAGGAAAAGGGAAAATCTATTCTATATGGGTAATTGATTAGCCAAGCGTTAGTTGTAAAATAGCAAATGGGCATAGCGATAATCAGGCCGATAAAAATTTTAATTGCAAACATGATATACATCTGAAAAATCAGTCCCCATTCGGATGCCCCAAGAATTTTCTTTATGGAAAATACTTTACTGTTAGAACGAATATAATAACTGGTTGATAGGAATAATCCTACCAGTGATAGAACGACTGAACAAATCATAAATAAGATCGAAACCTTCTCAATAATTACCTCTTCTTGAATTATAGAATTAAACGAATCATCCAAAAGCTCAAATTCAAAAGGTGATTCCACTTTCAATTCTGCCCAAACTGCTCTTAGATTTTTGATACTGCTTTTAACGTTGTCATTTGTTTCTATATAAATATATTTGCTAAAATCGTCCTTGAGACCCAAAACAAGTGGGGGTATTTTATTGTTAAAAGACTCAAAGTGAAAATCCTTAACAACACCTATTATTGTTGACGCATTCTCGCGGTCAACAATAGGAAATCGTACTTTCTGAATAGATGAATCACTGAGAGCTCGCCACGCTGTTTCATTAAGAATAATTCCATTTTTATCAGCGGGATTATCTTTTGAAAAATTTCGACCTGAAATAATCTTCATTTTTAAGCTTGGTAAAAAATTGTAATCAACTCTGTTCCACAATACTTTGATGGCTTCGTTATTTTCCTTTTCGATAACCGAAGCATTTAATTCTCCTATTAATTTATATTGTGAACCAGCTACACTAGCAAACTGACTGTTTGTGTTTAGTCTATTCTTTAAATTTATCCAGCTGGCACGAGAAATATTTGAATTATATCGTAAACAAATAATGTTTGATTTTTTATAACCCAGATCAATATTACTTAAATAGTTAAGTTGTTTATGACTAACCAAAGACCAAGTGATAAAACCAAAGGAAACTCCGAATTGCAAAATTAGAATCAATGCTTTTGCATTAAAAAAACTATTTCTAAGCTGAGATGAGCCTTGTACACCTTTAGTTAGTGTCGAAATTCTAACAATTGGTATCGAATATGTAAGTGTAGCAATTAGTGCTACTAATAGAAAAACTGCGTTTAAGACCAGAAGCATACCATAATTATTGAGGATACTAAGGTGTAGCGAAGTAAGATTGCTCATTACTGGCACCAACAATAACTCGGCAACTATAATTGAAATTATAAACGCGCCTTCAAAGTAAATAACTGTTTCAATTAGTAGTTGAGCTAATAAGGATAGATTAGTCGCTCCGTATACTTTAAGAATGGCGTAGCTGCCTTTTCTATTTAAAGTCTTATTAGACATGGTGCTAATAAAGTTGAATACTGTAATTAATGATAGAAGAATAGATACCAAACCAAGAACTTTATAGTGGATTAGGTTAATACTTTTTGAAAAATCAAAGAGCAAACCAGAATTAATATGGATGTCATTGAGCCTTTGAGCAGTGTCTTCTGTTATAATGTCAGAAGGAGGGTTGATCTCTTTATTAAGATTTGCTAATTTCTGATTAAGAAATGCCTCTGTTACACCCATTGGTTTTGCTAAAATAAATGTGTGAGTAGGGAGAATACCCTTGTTAATCATTTGTTGCCAATAAGAAAAGGAAGAACCTGATATTAAAAAATCAAATCTAAGACTTGAATTAGTTGGGATGTCATTAAATAATCCCGCAATAACTAGTTGTTTTTGAAACCCATCGTCATTTATCGATAAGTATTCTCCGATTGGGTTTATATTACCTAGATGTTTCTTTGAAAAAGATTCGGAAATCAAGATGCTATTTGGATTGTCTAATCCCTTCCGATCACTACCTAAAACTAATTTAACATCAAACACTTCAAGAAATTTCTTATCGCAGATAAGACCATTGTTCTCAATGAATAAATCCTCATTTCTTTTAAAGAGGAGTTCACCTTGATTTTTCATGAATCCTGTAGCCGCTTCTATTTCAGGTAATGAGGATAAGGCCTCAACTAACTTTGAGTTTGTTAAAGCAATATTAGTTTTATCCCCATGATAAGTTACCGCTCTCCTAATCCTGAAAATATTCTCATGATTAGGCCAAAACTTATCATAGTCACTTTGATGAATTTGATAAGATAGAATTAATAGTATAATACTTATCCCAGCACTTAAACCAAGGGTATTTAATAGCCAACTGATTTTATCATGTGAAAAATACAGGAGGCTGAATTTAATGATTCTATTCATAAATTAAGCGTCAGTTTTGCTTCATTACTTATTTCTTTAGCATCATTTTCCGATAAATATGCAATCGATTTGTAGTGCTTAAAAAGATAACTGTATATGAGTAATTCATGCTCCCTCTGTCTAATCTCCAAAAGTCTATTGAGGTGGAGATTTTGCTACCCTTGACCACTTCTTTTCGTGAGAGTGTGATCATTAAAAGTTATCTCACGACCATCATTTAGTATTCTTATGTAAATAACTGAATGTCAAAGCTCGCGATGGTCAAATCTGTGTGGAATGAATTGTTTGGCATCGCGAAAAATAATGGTCACTGATAAACGAAATAAAGTGGTCAACCACCATAGAATCTCCAGTTGAGGACATTGATTCAAGACACACACGGTTTGCAGCTACAAGAAGTTGGCGATTTTCCTGCCTGACCGCCTCAAGCAGGCAGGGAAGCACTAAACTGTCTGCCACCACAAAACTTGATACCCTGCCCGACTGCGTCATTCAGGCGGGGAAGCACAATCCCGATAGCTATCGGGATCATTTAACCACTGAACCGCCAATTTCTTGTAGGTGCTGTTACCAGTAGCCGTTCTTCTTTCGTCCATTGTCATTAAGTTAATAATAAGTCTTTAAATTTAATGTTAAACTCTGTCTCTAAAAACTCTCTCGTAAATCTTTGTCCTTGTAATGAAGCTTTTATTGCTTGAATAGTAAAAAGTCCAGCGTTACTTTTCCATTTTGCGTCCTTACTGTCAACTGATTTTATCCATTCAATTTTTACCGGATATTCTGAATTTTCATTGTCCCTATTTTCAAAAATGTTTAATTCTTTAAGGTTAAATTGATCTAATGATTTTCCATCAATTTTAAAGTCATTTACTTTAACTGCTTTCCTAGTAACTCGTCCAATTCCAACATAGCCGTGTGTTTTTAAATATGGTACTACAATGTCTCCAGGTTCAAGTGTTCTAATTGGGTCACTCCATTTTTTGTCCTGTCCAGCCGAAAGAAAGCCAAATTCCTTACAGTCAGCCCAACATCTGTGTTTTCCTTGTCCAACGTTTACATAATAAAGTCCATTGTTAAAGTCAAAGCCTGCGAGGTCAACATGAAAAGTGTCATGCTTTCTAAACTTGTCTGCGAATTGTCCCGAGGATATGTTTAATAAAGATTTTCCAAGTTTCCAGATTAATGTCTTTTCAATTAAAAATGCTTCGCTTTCTGTCAGGTCTTTTGCGATGACTTTTATAATTGGTTCAAGCCCTTCTTTTTTTATAGCCTTTATACGTTTTGCTTTTTCAGTGTCACTATCGTCCGAAAGATGAGCAGTTTTTCTACTACCTGTCCCTTTGCCATAATAGAACTCTTCAAAGTTTCTTGGGTCTATGTAAACATAAACGTAATATGTCGCTGTGTTGTCTGTCATACGGTTATTGGTAACGGTTTGGCGCTTGGCGAAGGTGGCGATTTTCACCACAAATGCTGATGCGGAGAACCGAACTTCGATTAACCACAAATGTGTCTGCGGAGCACTGAACCGCCACTTTTGCCAAACCGCTGTTAGCTACTGTAATCCTTTATACTTTTTAATTCTTTGTGGATAAATTACCAACTGGATAAAGTTAAACTCAAGATGTTGAAGACTTATTTTCTTACTATTCTTTTCTAATTCTAAAAATGGTGAGTACCTAAGATTTGTTCTCAACAACCAGAGATCGGCCCTTTTGCTTGGTCTAATATCCCAACCAAAAACGAGAGAGGGCGTTGCCAACGTAATTCTATCGTTTGTTATTTTTACACCCTTATCCATTTCGATAAGCCTTACATCTTCAAACTGCAGTCCTGCACCTAAGAAAGGGGCAAAGCCGTTATAGTCAAATAAGAATTTATAGGCTTCTAAGCCAAAACTGTTCCTCTTTAAGCTTTGACTAAAGGCAAAAGCATCTCGTTTTTGCCTCATTGGTCTGAAATTGGCAGATATCACAAAATCGTGTCTTGAAAAATGGTATCCTGCTGTGATTTCTGGAAAAATATTAGGCATGGTCCTATCGTCTAAGAAGGGATATAGATCAGTAATATAGCTGGAATTTTGCGTTGGATAAGCCGAAGAAGGACCTATTCCAAAGAACAAGCCCAAAGTGTTTTTAAGCCTTAATAATGAGTCGAGACGTTGGATTGGAGGCGAATAAGAACCATTTGTAAATTCAATAGAATAGTTTATTCCAAAATTGACAAGGGATTTTGGAAAAGCAGAAGTTGCGGTGTGCGTTCTGGATATGTAGATATTTGTTTCATTATTGGGTATAAATTCATATCCTAAGTAAGCATAAATTTTTGGTGATTGGTAAGCTATTCCTGCACCCAATATTGACTTTACTTGCGTTCTTCTATAATTTTCACCTAGTAAATTACTGTGGTTTAATCGTATAGGGGCAAACTTATAGCTAAGGTATGGACGTATTGTTTTCTCTTTGATTGCCAAAGGGAAAATTCGCATTCCTGTAATAGCTCTAAATCTTATAGAGTTATCTACTGCATCAGGTCTGATTTTTATTGATGAAGTGGCAATGGACACAAATAAATCGGCATGGCCCCAAAAATGTGTTGCTCCAAAATTGATGGCGGGTGAAATGAAATTATTCCTATTCAATTCTTGAATTTGGTTTTGTCCGTTCAAGAAAGAAGTTTGTTGAAGATTATGAAAATAATTGAAGTCTACACCAAAATATGATTTAGCAAAAGAGTAGCGCTTTTTTAAATCTAAGTCCTGACCCATTCCTTCAAGAACTAAAAAAGTTAGAATAACTATAAGTACTTTTTTCATTTAATTCGTTCTAATATTATGGTAGCTAACGTTTTGGCGCTTGGCGAAGAAGCGGATTGCGAAGCACTAAACTGTCTGCCAGCACTGAACTTGATACGAAGCACAAAGCTTCATTTAACCACTGAACCGCCAATTTTTTGTAGGTGCTGTTATGCCCTGTTTTTCTAGTCATTCGTTCTGTTTTCGTGTCTTTTACAGTCAAATAATAAACAACCACAATGTTCATCCAATAAACTTTTTGTCAGGTTTTGAATTGGTTTTGTCATTTCGTTTGCTAAAATTTCTTGTCTAATCTTAATTTCATTTTCTAATTGAGTCAACCGCTCTTTTTTCTCTTCTTCTGTATCTTCGCTCCAATGTTCGTGGTTACTTATAATTTCTTTACACCATTTTTTCCGTTCATCAATACTATAATTTATTCTTTCACGCCACAACTTATTGTTAGTCATATAAAGCGAATAAGACAAATCAGTCCAATCTAACAAGTCTATACCGTTAACACCTTGTTTAATTAAACACTCAGAAGCTTTTTGTAAGTCGTCTAATAGAAAATACAAAAGTCCGATTTCGTAACCGCTAATTGTTTCGTGAACATTTGTCTCAATGTGACTTGATAATTTGTCAGCAATGAATTTGACTTGTTCTTTATTGTTCAATTTCCACTCAGTTAATGCAAGATTGTAAAGGCTTAGATTTTCAATGTCCAACTCCGTAGCTGATTTAGTAAAAAATTCTTTAGCTTTTTGAAAATTCTCCATATGAAAATGGCAGTAACCGATATTGTGAATAATGACTCTGCGCTTTTCAAGATTGTAAGCTTTGTCAAAGAGAGGAATGGATTCTTCACACTTTTCTTGGTCTAGCAGCATATATCCATATTGATAGTATGGGTAGTAGGATTTTGGATTAAGATCGATGCATTCTTTTTGAATTTGAATCGCACGTTCGATTGCATTGTCTTGTTTCCAAAGCCATTCAATTTCAGACCATTCAAAGTAAAGAAACCAAGCAAAATTATGTGTCGATTTAACTGTCTTTTTCAGGTTATACGCTTGTTCAAAATAGTCATAGTCTTCTTTGTCGGTCTTTTGGTCATAGTTCTCAAAATAACCAATAGCCAAAGAATTTATCACGTCAAGATTGGTTGGGTCTTTCTCCAACTCTTGAAGTAATTGTTTAAGTTCTATGTCTGTCGTAGCTGTCATTTAAAATTGGGCATAACGTTTTGCAGCTACAAGAAGTTGGCGATTTTCACCACAAATGTTGATGCGGAGAACCAATGTTTGATTAACCACAAATGTGTCTGCGGAGCACTGAACCGCCAATTTATTGTAGGTGCTGTTATAGGGCGTTTTTCTTTCGTCTGTCTGCATAAATTAAAATTAAAAGAGCCCCTATTCCCATTGTCAAAAATATGGTGCCACCAATATAATTTGCTTTTGGATTTTCTTGATAAATAACTTCCTCATTGTTCCTTATTTCCCTAATTCCTAATGTATGTCCGTCTATACTTGGCGAAACTGTCTGGTCAAGGTAAAAACTATAGTTCTTGCCAATTTCAATTTTGCTTTTAAGGTCATTGTTGTCCGCTTGCTCTTTTGTCCCAAGATAAATGCCGTATACTTTGTCTGTCTCTACAAAAGAAAAGTCAAGCGAATATGCGAGTCCTGATTTACCACTTTGAAATTCTTGAATAGTCAAATTTGTAACTGTTCCATTAAACTTATTTAATTTGTCAATGGTCTGCTGTCCTCGGTAGATTAATAATAGTCCACCAAGAATACAAACAATCGTTATTAAGATTAATGTCGTTCTGTTCTGTTTCAATGTCGGTTGTGTTGTCGTTTAAAATGCCATATAACGGTTTCGGGCTTTGCGAAGAAGCGGATATCGAAGTACTAAACTTTCAATCCAGCACAAAAGTTGATACAAGGTAGAATGCTCAATTAACCACTGAACCCGCTTTTTTGCAAAACCCGTGTTATAGGGCGTTGTAATTATTTAAAACTATTCTTCTTTCAAGTCGAATGTATCTTTATTTATTTTCATTGTAGACTCTTTTCTAATGTTAAAATTATTCTTTTTTATCATCGATTTAAGGAATTGTATTTTTTCTTGTGATAGGTTTAATCCATAATAAATTTCAACAAGTTCATTTTTGTCAAAATTTATTATACCAGTTTTATTTATGATTACTCTTCTTATCTCTTCTTCATAACTCCAAATATGAGATTTTGTAAATATCCAATTATACATACTTAACAATCCATCTTTAAAATAATTAATAGAATTAATTTCTGATGAATATTTTACTGTTATTTGTGCGATTCCATTTCCACCAGATTTATTAAATAAAAAGCCTAGGCAGACACCGGAATGTTTTTGAGCATAATGACTCCACATAAGTGTTTTCATGTGAGAAATTGAAAAGCAAGTAATACCAATATGCGATTTTAAGTTATCCAATTCTTTTAAAAAAATTGAGGGAAAAAATTGAGGATTTTCTAAATTATGTTTAATAATTTCCGCTTTTTCTTCTTCCGTAGTTATAAATTGTTCCGTTATTAATTTAATTACATCTTCTTTTGAGATTGTGGTATCTAAAAGATCAATAGTTAAATCAAATGGATCATTAAATTCATTAGGTGTTGAATAATATAAAGCAGATGATTCAATTATTTTTACCGCTGTGTCAAAAGAAACGTATTTGTATATAACACCTTCCTGTTTTGTGTGAACTTTAAGCCCAAGCGAATTCATTCGTTTCCAAAAGTCCGGTCCGCCTTTATCAACTATAATGTTGTATTTCATACGCCTGTTACAATGCCCTATAACGGTTTGCAGCTAAAAGAAGTGGCGGATTTGGAACACAAAACTGTCTATACGCACCAAACTTTATTAGTTGCACAACTGTTTGTATTCGCACTTCGCCCGCCATTTTTTTTAGGTGCTGTTATGGGCTGGTTTTCCTATTAAGACAATAAAAGTTAAAAGAAACTTCTATTGTCTGTCACTAAGGTTAATTTTTTAAATAAACTTTTATCAAAATCAATTCTGCTTGCTTTAACTGCTATTGGAAAAAAACTATTTCCGCTTGAAACCATTTTTAGTTTGTTTTCACTACTCATAGAAAAGTCTAATTTACCATCCGCTAGGCTATTTAAACTCGCTACTAAAGCTACGTCAAGTAAAAAGTCAGTCTCAATACTAACAACAAGATTTTTAGCAAATACAATACCTGTAACAATTAATATATTGTTCCTATTTGCATGTTTTAAAAGTGAAGGGTTAGGATGAACAAAATCTGCTGAGAAAAGAAAACTCTCTAAATTGCCGATAGTATATTCCTTAGTTATAGAATTGTCATAACTAATTGTTACTTTTTTTCCAGATTTTATTTTTGCAGATAATTCAAACAAACCCATTCCAAGAGATTTTAAGATTTCCTCCAAAAGAGTTATACCTATGTTAAATCCATAGTCATCTTTTTTAGTAGAATCAACATTCAATGCCGGATTTTCAATTTCATCTAGTTTTATATCGCTTTTAAATGCTTGGTCAACCTTTTCATAATAAAGTTCTGTTACATTTAAAATCTGTTTGCGCCATAATTGTAAAGGTTTGTGGTTTCTAACAGGACCCTCAATTAGGTCATAGCCTTGGTCACGTAAAAATTTTGTAAGTTTCATTTTGTTTGATTTTAAAATTTCCCTACTCGTGTGGCTTTTCGGTTACGCCCCGTTTTTTAAAGTGGGTTCTGGTCTCCACTTTTAGTTTTTAATTTTACAAAATATTTTTCAAGAACTATCAAAATTGTCCTTTGGTGGCTCTCTGGTCTGTCCACTGTGTCGTTTTTTAAACTTGCCCATAACGTTTTGCAGCTACAAGAAGTTGGCGATTACGAAGCACTAAACTGTCTGCCACCACAAAACTTGATACGAAGCACAATGCTTCATTTAACCACTGAACCGCCAATTTTTTGTAGGTGCTGTTATGCCTAGTGCTTTTGATTGATTTTCTGTTTGTCAAGGTCAATGTAATAGTCATAGTTTGTCGTAAAGTCTGCACCAATTTCTTCTAATTTGAGAAATAGTTTTCTGTCAACTTTGTCAGTAAAATAAACTCCATCAGGTTCTATTGGAAGGTCAATGTCAATTTCATTAAAGCTTTCATCAACTCTTGTCACACCCCAATAAGTCGAAATGTAAAATGAGTGAGTTTTGTCATCGGCTGAAAGGTCGAGAATCATGTCTTGTTTTATGTCCGTGAGTTTATTTTTTTTGTCGATGTCAACAATATATCCGTGTCCACCGGAAACAATACAAGCAATATTTTTTGAAGGCAGGTCGGCAACTTTAAAACCCATGCGATTTTCTGTCCTGAAATGTCCAACCCATTGGTCGCCTGAGCTTGTTGTAAATAATACATAACACCAATTTTGTCCACGCCAGGGCCCGTCAATGTCAAAAAGAATTTCTTGGTATTCTCCTGAGATTGGAGGATTGTCTAATTGAGTTGTCATTGTCTTAGCATTAGGCATAACGTTTTGCAGCTACAAGAAGTTGGCGATTTTTACCACAAATGTTGATGCGGAGAACCAAACTTTGATTAACCACAAATGTGTCTGCGGAGCACTGAACCGCCAATTTTTTGTAGGTGCTGTTACCACCAGTTATTCTTTCGTTTCGCATCTTTTTTCAATTACGTGTAATAGTCTGTCTTGAAAGTCCGCTAGTATTATGTCGCCCCAAAAGTTTCCGTAAAAGTTTATGTTTGAAGTCAACTGATAACTTGAAGAAAGTGCCAATTTTACTTGTCTATTTTTTAATTTAGTCAGTTCGTATGTTGCGTCAACAAACGTAAAATAGTTGCCATTTAGAACGTGTTGGTCAAACACTTTTTCTCTAACTGTCGTTGGGTTAATTTTTATGTCGAATGAAACTTTCTTATTTTTTTCGTATTCCGTTATTGTTTCAATGAACTTTAAACCGCCTTCAAAATTTCCAATTCTTTCTCCACCAAGTTCTTTTTTGTCAACTGTCGCACTTATAGGTCTTGGAATGCCGAGTGAATTGAAAAATCCTGAATTATATTCATCTTCTTTGATTTTTTCAACTTCAACAATGTTGTCCCAGATTAATTGAGGTGTAGCATTGATAATAACTTCACTTTTTACAACGAAAGTGTCAGAAGGAGTTTTTATATATTCTTCGATTGGTGCAAATAGAAACGGCAACAACACTAATGACAAAAGTTTTCCTTTGCTCTTCTGTCTATTGATTTGGACAAGTCTGTAAATTAATGCACCAACTGTTCCTAAAATAAAAAATGGTGCTGCAAGAACTAACAAACATAAAAAGTCTTCAATACCGAACAGAAACATTGTCAAAAAGAATGTCGCAATTGTCAGCCAAGGGATGAAAATTATATTGCGATAAGATTTAAGTTTTTCATTGTCCGCAAACATTAATGGAATAATTCCCAAAATTGTCGGAATGATAAACAAGTATGTCACGGAAGCCAAAGTTGCTTTGTGTCCGAATATCAACCTTGTCACAAGTCCGTATGCGATACCAAGTGCAATTCCGATTATTAAAAGTCCGTATTTCTGTTTCAGTCGTGTCATTTTATAATTGGTGGTAACGGTTTGGCGCTTGGCGAAGGTGGCGATTTTTACCACAAATGTTGATGCGGAGAACCAAACTTTGATTAACCACAAATGTGTCTGCGGAGCACTGAACCGCCACTTTTGCCAAACGCCTGTTATATGCTGTGCTTCTTCTCACGTTAATGATTTGTCTTGCCTGGAATAAATGAGCCACTTGGTTTTACTTTGTCGTTTAAGATGTCCAAAACTGCTGTCTTTAATTCGGGATATTTATAGTTGTCATTGAAAACATACTGCCAATATGTGAAATGAGATTCGCCCTTAACTAAACACAAAACATATTTATTTTTTGAACCATTCATTCTAATTGCAACACTTGATTCTGAGTCAATACGATAATCTATTTTTCCGTTGTCGTTCATTATGTAAAAATGATGCTTAACAAACATAAACTCGTCAGGCTCGTCAAAATTCTCAAATGCCATTACCCGTATACCGTTCCAAATAAACTGGTCGAAGCAAAACATATTTTTCATTTCTTCTTGCAATTTTTTTGCTTTATGGGCTTCATAAAGTTTTTGTTTACACGGTAGAGCTTTGTCAAATTCAGTTAGTGAATAATAAACTTGAATGAGCTTTGCCATTGCGTGAAAGTCTGTTGGATAAGCAGAAATATGTTTTTCTAAAGTCTCTTTTGCTTCGGGCAACTTTCCTGTCAGTTGTTGCATAAGTCCCAAGTTGAATGAGCAGTTTTGGTAACTATCGTCACTTGGAGTTAATTGTCCCAAAGCTGTTCTGTATGCAGTTAAAGCACTTTCATTTTTATTTTGCTCTTGATAGATTTCACCCATTAAAAGCAAAACTCTTGTCTTGCAATTTGGAAGTTTAGAAGCCTTTTCAAAATATACAATTGCAGAATCCTTATTGTCTAATGAATAGTATGCTTCTCCCTTTCCTGCATAAAAGTCTGGTTCATTTGGCAACAAGGCGATTGCTTTGTCAAAGTATGGCAATGATTCTTTGAATTTGTTTGCATAGAATAAAATCATTCCCCTGTAATAAAACATATCATAGTCAACGGGTCCTTTCTCAATTGCCAAGTCGAAATACTTCAAAGCGTCTTTGTCTTGGGACTTCATATAATGGGACATACCTTTATAATACAAAGCCTTTGCCGTCAAGTCTTCATTTTTCTTTGGCTTATACTTAATTATTTCGTCATACTTTTTCTCCTTGTAGAGTTGTTTAAAGTTGTCGGTTAAGTCAACCTGTCCGTATGAATAGGTAACTAATAATGTCATTAAAATTGTCAGCAGTTTTTTCATTGTTGTGTCGTCTTTTAGCATAGCATATAACGTTTTGCAGCTACAAGAAGTTGGCGATTTTTACCACAAATGTTGATGCGGAGAACCAAAGTTTGATTAACCACAAATGTGTCTGCGGAGCACTGAACCGCCAATTTTTTTTAGGTGCTGTTACCTGCTGCCCGATTTTTCTCGTCAAAATGTCTAGGTTTAAAGTTGAATGTCTACTTTGTCATAGTTGCAAAGTTGTTACGATTTTGAAGAAACTTTATCTCTGATTGCATTGATAGTGTTTTTTAATTGTCGCTGAAAGTCAGAAATATTTTTCAAGGAATAAAGAACTGCTCTTATATGAACTCTGTCAAAAAACAAACTTTCATCAATGTCTGTGTTTTGAATTGTTATTATCTCTTTTTCCTTTGCAGCAGCATAACCAAACTCATAAAAAACATTTTTGTTGGAATGTGAGGTGTCTGCCAATATAAATTCTGCTTCGTCAATCTGGTTGTAAATAGTTTCTACTATGATGTCATTACCGTTGAAGTCGTCTGCACGAAGAATTTCAATTTGCATTTCTTTAAAAAGAAAGTCCTTGATGTTTTTTGCGTAGAACTCATTCAAGTCGTCATACTTGAAAGGCATAATCATAAATGCTTTATTTTGCTTGATTGCCTTCGGACTGTCAACTCGTTTTAGTATTAAGGTCAGTGGACTTGTTGGATGAATTGTTATTAGTCGGTAAAGAGTAACCCTGTCAAAGCTGAAATAAACATTCCGTCTTTTTTGATATTCGTCAAAGTAAGTATAGCTGTTTACAATGTTGTTGTGGAAGTCTCCATTGAAACTGCTGTGTCCAAGAAACCCTTCTATAAAATTGTTGTCAAGTTGTTTGGTTACTTTGAAATAGCAACTTGGGCTGTAGTCGTAAAATGGCTTGTTTTGTTTTATTGAGTTCAATCGGTCGCTGTCAGAAATATACCAACAAGGAAATGTCCCTTTCGGAACTTTCCAGCCTAATTTTTTATCGTAGTTGTCATTGTTCATTTCTTGTCGTCTGTTTCAAGTTAGCACGGTCGGCACGGGTTGCAGGTAACGTTTTGCAGCTACAAGAAGTTGGCGATTACGAAGCACAAAACTGTATGCCACCACAAAACTTGATACGAAGTACAACGCTTCAATTAACCACTGAACCGCCAATTTCTTGTAGGTGCTGTTATGCGTTCGGCTTTCTTTTCTGTCGTATGTGTTACTCTTCTCCAAAATAGTCACTGTCGATTTTTTTAAGTTCGTAAGTTTGATGTGTCGTGCAACCAAGATTATAGTCAATCATTAGTTGAGCCAATTGTTCACCGTCAATAAGAACAATTT
>Ga0163148_10002964_pt1 | contig 19477 bp, 10 predicted proteins | sample OliLakLV19MP7P2_FD_148606 | JGI IMG/M metagenome (GOLD analysis project Ga0163148, IMG submission 148606) | Freshwater microbial mat bacterial communities from Lake Vanda, McMurdo Dry Valleys, Antarctica- Oligotrophic Lake LV.19.MP7.P2 | ecosystem: Environmental > Aquatic > Freshwater > Lake >...
GCCATCGGCGCGGAGTGTGGCGCGTGCGGGTGCGAGGCGCGACCCGAGCACGGAGAGCGGTTCCGCGCGGGCGCTGGGCGCTGGGCGCTGGCACGCGTCACGGGCGAACACGTTTTGAAACGAGTTCGCGACAGGGAGGCGAAGGGGGCGCAGGGCGACGCGGCCCGGCGTGGCTGTACGGTCGGCGGGAGGGTCGCGGGACGTGGGGGCTCGGTGGATTGACGGATTGGTGGATTGGCGGATTGGCTTCGGCGGATTGGCTTCGGCGCGCGCCGAGCGAAACCGTGCCAGCTTGCACAGTTAGAGTTCGCCGAACAAATATATAGTTCTTGACGACTTTTTGATTTGTGCATTCCGACGGTCGGAGGTGTGCCCACGGCAGATACGCTGTGGCGCCGATGCGAGCCGCAAGAGCAACGACTTAAGCGCTCTTGCCAAACGTTCCGAATGCACGGACGATGTCCGTGTCAGCACCTCCCAGAAACGTCGGAAAACGCCGTGATATAAGAGTGTCATGAACACTCACATTGCTTCGAATCCTGCGCCCGTCGATCTGTCTCCCCGTGTTCCGCGCCTCGATTTCCTCGCAGTTGTCCCCGACGACCTGCTTCTCGATCGTCTCCATGAACTGGTCGCAAGGGAGCGGTCGGTCACGGCGGAGCTCGTCGCTCACATCGCCGAAGCGGAGCTGCGGCGGCTGTATCTGGGTAGAGGCTGCTCCTCGATGTTCAGTTATTGCACGGAGGTCCTTCACCTTTCGGAGTCGGCAGCCTACGCACGGATCGAGGTGGCTCGAGCCGTCCGACGCACGCCTCGGCTCCTCCCCTGCCTCGCGGACGGCTCGCTGTCGCTCACGACGATCCGCCGCCTCGCGCCGGTGCTCACACCCGACAACTGCGATCGACTCATCGCGGAAGCGCGGCACAAGACGTCGCGCGAAGTGGAAGCGCTGGTCGCGCGCGAGCGGCCGAGACCGGATGCGCCGCCGACCATCCGTCGGTGTCCGGAACGGACTGAACACGTCGCGAAACGTGTTGCGGGAGAGATGGAGGTTCCGGCTGACGGTCTCGCGCTCGGACACGGGGTCGGACACACGCTCGGAGAATGGCTCGGAGAAGGGCTCGGACTCGCTCCTGTTGCGTCCGGATCGAACCGCGACCGAGCCCGCCCGTCCATCCAACCGCTCGCGCCGGAGCGACATCGCGTCCAGTTCACTGCGAGCGGCGAGATGCGCGAGCGGATCGAGCGTCTGCAGGATCTCCTACGTCATCGCATCCCGGACGGTGATCTCGCTGCGGTGATCGATACGGCGCTGATCGAACTGCTCCAGAAGCTGGAGCGGCACAAGTGCGGCGCGCCTTCTCCGCGTGGAGCGCGTCGTGCGCGACAGGAGGCGGGCTTGGCGCGACATGCGGAAACGGTGACCGCGATGGCAACGCCCGCGACGGCGCCACGCAATGACATCGCTCCCGCCCCTTCGCATCGTGCCCAACGGCCGAGAACCATCCCGTGCGCGGTCCGTCGCGTGGTTTGGCGTCGGGATGAAGGACGGTGTGCCTTCGTTTCCGAGGGAGGGAAGCGCTGTTCCGCGACCGGATTCGTCGAGTTCCACCATGTCGACCCGTTCGCGCGGGGAGGAGGGAGCGCGGTCACGAACATCGCGCTGCGATGTCGGGCTCACAACGGCTACGAGGCGGATCGAGCGGGGCTTGGGCGTCGAGTCCATTGAACCGGCCGGCGCGTCGAGCTCGGGCCGCGGGCGTGCTCACGGCATCCCCAACTCGAGACCGAACGCGCGCTCCAGGAACCAGCCGAGACCGATCAAGGCGACCACCAGAGAGAGGCCGCGACGGATGACGTCCCCGCGTGAGATCCGGCCGATCAGGAGAATGAGCGGCCAGAGGAGCGCGACGATCGACACCTGTCCGATCTCGACGCCCAGATTGAAGAGAAGGAGCGCCGAGACGAATCCCTGGGTGGGCAGGGACAGCTCGCGCAGCACATTGGCGAAGCCGAATCCGTGGACGAGCCCGAAGAGCGCGGTGATGACCCAACGGTGCTCGATTTTCTTGCGCGCGATGTTCTCGACCGCGACGTAGACGATGCTGAGTGCGATGACGGACTCGATGAAGGCCGAAGGCGGCGTGATGACCCGGGTCGCGGCCAGGGCGAGCGTAACGCTGTGGGCGAGCGTGAACGCGGTGACGATCTTCAGGAGATCCAGGAAGCGTCCGCCGACCAAGAGGAGCGCGACCAGGAACAGGATGTGGTCGATGCCGATCCAGATGTGCTCGACCCCCAACTTCAGGAAGCCGCCGGCGCTGCGGCTGCCGCCGACGCGTTCGGCGTCGAGCACGAGATCGGTCGACGGCGCGCCGCTGGTCAGCACCTGTTCTCGCGACTCGATTCCCGCGGTCAGCCGCACGAGGACTTTGAAACCGGACCCGAAGCTCTCGAACGCGGAGCTGCGCACGGCGATGACTGCGGGGCCGTCCGAAGGCTGCTCGCCGGGATGCGGGCCGCGCGCGGTCACGCGCACGAGCAGGTGTCCGGTGGGGTCGGTCGCGTAGTCGAAGGCGCGTGGAGTGACGCGCAGGTCCACTCCGTCGAAGCTGGCGGTGGCCGTCTCCAGCGCGAAACGTTCGATCGCGGCGCGGCCTGACTCGATCTCGGAGGCATCGACCTCGCCGTTGCGGTCGCGATCGAGGCCGAGCGCCCGATCCAGGTCGACGACGTCGAAGGTCACCGCGAGTTGGGCCGAGTCGGCCTCCGCCTCGACGGTGACGTAGCCGGTGTCGATTTCATGCCCCTTCGCAACGCTCGCCGCGAGCGCTGCGAAGGTCAGGGCGAGCCAGCACACGCGGGAGACGCCCCGGCGGGTCATGACACTGCCGGGCATGTCACCGCCGGGCATGACCCTGCCGGGCATGTCACCGCCGGGCGCGCCGTCGAACACTCTCACGCCGGAGCACCCTCCTTCGCGCCGAGCTCACCCTCCGGCGCCCCTCTCTCGCGAATCCACGTGCGCACCCACGGCAACAGCAGATAGGCCGGGAACGCCAACAAGAACGTCAGCGCGAAATACGGCGCATACCCGAGACGCTCGGTCGCCCATCCGCTGGCGCCGCCGGCGAGCGAGCGGGTGAAGCCGAAGAGCGCGGAGAGGAGCGCGTACTGCACGGCGGCGTGTTGCTTGTCGCAGACGTTCATGAGGAACGAGAGGAACGCGGAGGTGCCCATCCCTCCGGTGAAGCTCTCGAAGATCGACGCGGCGTAGATCGCTTCACGCGGCGCGCCGAAGTGCGCGGCGGCGGCGTAGCCGAGGTTCGAGAGCGCCTGCAACAGCCCGAGCGCCCAGAGGCCGTGGAAGATGCCGAAGCGCATCGAGAAGATCCCGCCCACGATCGAACCGGCGACGGTGGCGAAGACGCCCAGCGTCGTGGAGATGAGTCCGATCTCGGCCGGCGTCAGGCCGCGATCCAACCAGAACGGCTTCACCATCGGGCCCATGCTGCTGTCGCCGAGCTTGTAGGTGAGGATGAAGGCGAAGACCGCCACGGCGGTCGGACGTCGGAACCAGACCATGAGCGGCTGATAGCCCGAGAAGAACTGCCGCCACGATTCGCGACCGGGACGCTTCCAGAGAGCAGAGAGCGACGGCCGACTCTGCGGCGGAAGATCGAGATTCGGCGTGCGCCATGCCGCGATGGCGAGCGCGAAGAAGACCGCCGAGCCGATCCAGAAGAGCACGCTCCACGGGATGATGCCGGCCAAGGCGACCAGCCCGCCTCCGGCCACGATGAGCGCCGCGCGGTAGGCCGAAACACGCAGCGAGTTCGCGGCGCCTTCCTCTCCTTTGTCCATCAGTCCGATGGTGAACGCGTCGATGGCGATGTCCTGCGTCGCGGCGCAGATCGTGAAGAGCAGCAGCAGCGCCCAGAGAAGTTGCGGCGGCTCGCCGGTCGGGAAGAACGGCACGCACGCGAGCACGACGCCCATCGTCGCTAGACAGGCCGTCATCCAATGACGTCGCTCGCCCAGAGCGTCGACCAGGGGCGACCAGAAGACCTTCAAACTCCAGGGCATGCCGAGCAGGCTCAGGAGCCCGATCGTCTTGAGGTCGACGCCGAAGCTGCGGAAGTAGACCGGGAGCAGATCGTAGATCACGCCGAAGGGGAACCCCTCGGCGAAGTAGAGCAACCCGACCCAGAAGAGTTTGCGGCGGAGAGTCACGCGCGCGACCGCGGGGCCCTGAGCGAACCGCGAGGCATCAGAAGCGCGTCCGTACGGTGTAGGTCAGCACCGCCTCTTGATCGGCGCCGACGTCGACCAAGAACTCCGCCGTGTTCGCGTCCTTCTTCTTCGACGGGATCGACGAGCGCAGGATCTCCCAATCGCCCCAGAGCTGTTCGGTCACCACCACCTGGATCGCCTCGGTCTTGCGATTGCGGATGCGGACCTCGACATCGGCCTCGTTCACTCGGTCGCTGATGCGGCGCTGCGCCAGGTCGGTACGCTCGCCGACCACATCGAAGGCGTTGCCCATCGTCAGGCGGATCTTCTCGTTGCGTGGCGTGTGCTCGATCGCATCCTCGCCGATGAACTGCAGGAGCCCGCGCGAATCGCGTTTGAACGTGCGCACGCGTCCCTTCGGCAGCGGCATGCCGAGTCCGCGCTCTTCGCGGTTCTCGGTCTCGATCACCACCGCCACCTTCTTGGGGTCGCGCTGGCCGTTGTACTCGAACAGCTTCTTGACCGGCGCGGTCGTGCCGGGGAAGAGCGAAACCTGCTTGGTCTCCTGGTCGGCCAAGGTGGTGCGCCGATCGAGCGTGTAGAGGTGGTACTCGAAGATCCCCTCTTCTTCGAAGCCGCGCGACTCGGCGCCGTCCATCGCCATCGTCGCGATTGCGCCCTTCCCGCGCTGCAACATCGGCGGCTGCGCCCGATGGACCTCGCCGGCGACCAACTGCAGCGTGGCGTTCTCGTAGGCGCCGCCGGATCGATTGTCGATCGAGACCCACGCGGAGAGATCCATCTCGGTGTCCTTCTCATCGACCACCGCCACGTACTCGGCGTGCCAGGACATGCCGCTCGTCGTATAGGTCAGCTCGACCGGGGTCGCGCCGCTGTTGTCGGACTGGACCTTCCAGACCAACGTCGGGCGGGTGCGCAGCCCTTCCGGCAACGCGGGCAGTCGAAGGTCGACGACCGACTCGCGCGTGATGAGATCGACGGCCGCGCCGTCGCCGCGCAGGACGAGCGTGCCGCCGTCGAACGACAGCAGCTCGCCGCCGCGTACATCCCCTTCCTTCAAGACCGCTTCGACGCGAGAGTCGACGTAGCGCTGCAAGATGCGATCGGGGCTGGCCAGGTCGAACTGGAAATTCTGCTCCAGCACCTCGACCCCGCCTTTCACGCCCTTCAAGTGCACGGAGGTCGGATCGAGCAGCGCCGGCACATCGCTGATCTCGATCGTCGCCTGCCCCTTGCTCAGGTCGAGCTCACGCGTCTCGCTGACCAGTCCGAGGTCGTCGTTGTAGACGGTGAGGCGAACCTCCCGCTCCGCTCCCTGCGCGCGACCGGCCAGCGCCGCCAGCGCCAACGCGCCCGCCGCGGCCAGCGCCCACTCACTCCCGAAACTCTGTCCCATCCAGCTCGACATGGTGTGCCTCCCTCCCTGTTCTCCGCCGTCTGCTCACACGTGTGTCAGACGTCGACGGCCGCGACTGCCCTCTCGAGCTTCGCCAATGACTCCTCCAGCAGGACGAGCTTCTCGCGCTCCTTGCTGACGACTTCGGGCCGCGCCTTGGCGAGGAAGTCTGCGTTCTCCAGCTTCTTGCGCGCCGACAGCACGAGCCCCGCCATCCGCTCACGCTCCTTGTTCAGCCGCTCGCGCTCCGCGCCCAGGTCGATCAATCCCTCGAGATCGACGAACACCTCGACCCCTCGCGCGACGTCGGCGGCCGCCTGCTTCGGCTTGACCACATCGGGCCCGATCTCGAGCGTGCTCGCCCGCGTCAACAACTTGAACGCGGGCGCGAGCGCTCGCAATCCCGCTTCGACGCCCGGAGGGGTCCGCAGCAGGACCGGCGCTTCCCGCGCAGGCTGGACGTTCATGACGCTGCGCAGGTTCCGCACCGCCGTCACCGTGTCGACGAAGGTCGCCATGACCGCGCGCGCCTCTTCATCGGGCGGGAACGCCGCCGGATCAGGCCACTCCGCCGCGATCAACTCCCCTTCGGATCCCGGCAGCGAGGCCCAGATCTCCGAGGTGATGAACGGCATCATCGGGTGCAGCATTCGCAAGATCATCTGCAACCCCTCGAGGACGCCGCGCCGCGCCGCCAAGGCGTCCGGGCCGCCGGCCTGAATGCGCACCTTGGCCATCTCGAGGTACCAGTCGCAGTACTCCTTCCAGACGAAGTCGTAGAGACTGCGCGCCGCGTCGTTGAAGCGGAACTCATCGGTCTGCCGCTGGACTTCGCTCGCCACTTCGCCGATGCGCGTGCGCAGCCACCGGTCCGACAGTTCGGTCGAGCCCGCGGTCCCCGCCGTGAGCTGCTCGGCCGGCGTCCCTTCGAGCTGCATGAGCGCGAAGCGCGCGGCGTTCCAGAGCTTGTTGGCGAAGTTGCGCCCCGTCTCGATCCGCTTCTCGCCGAAGAGGACGTCGTTTCCCTGCGGCGTCAACAACAGCAGCGTGAAGCGGATGGCGTCGGCCCCGTACTTGTCGATCAGATCGAGCGGATCGGGCGAGTTGCCGAGCGTCTTCGACATCTTGCGGCCCTGCTCATCGCGCACGATGCCATGCAGATGGACGCGTGAGAACGGCTTCTTGCCGGTGAACTCGTAGCCGGCCATGACCATGCGCGCGACCCAGAAGAAGATGATGTCAGGCCCGGTGATCAGGTCGTGGGTCGGGTAGTAGGTCTTCAGATCCTCGGTCTCTTCGGGCCAGCCCAGAGTAGAAAACGGCCAGAGCCACGAAGAGAACCAAGTGTCGAGCACGTCGGGATCGAGCGTCGCCTGCGTCGAGCCGCACTTCGGGCAGGGCGTGTCGCTGTCGCTCTTCAGTCGGTCGTGCCCGTTCTCGCAGTACGCGATCGGGATCGAGTGTCCCCACCAGAGCTGGCGGCTGATGCACCAGTCACGGATGTTGTCCATCCAGTGCAGGTAGGTCTTCTCCCAACGCGCGGGGACGAAGGTGACCTCGCCGCTGCGCGCCGCCTCGGCCGCCGGCTGGGCGAGATCCTTCATGCGGACGAACCACTGCTTCGAGAGGAACGGCTCGATCACCGTGCCCGAGCGATGACAGACGCCGACCGAGTGCGTGTAGGGCTCGGTCTTTTCCAGCAAGCCATCCGCCTCGAGCCGCGCCACGAAACTCTTTCGCGCCGCTTCACGCGTCTGACCCGCGAATTCACCCGCGTGCGCGTTGAGGATCCCGTGCTGATCCAGCATCGAGATCGTCGGCAACTCATGTCGTCGCCCGATCTCGAAGTCCACCGGGTCATGCCCCGGCGTCACCTTCAAGGCGCCGGTCCCGAACTCCTTGTCCACCGCGGTATCGAAAACGATCGGTATCCGCCGCCCGACCACCGGCACGAGCGCAAACGCCCCTTTCAGATCGGCGTAGCGCTCATCCTCCGGATTCACTGCGATCGCCACGTCGGCCAGGATCGTCTCCGGCCGCGTCGTCGCAATCGTGATGACGCGCGACGTACCTTCGATCGGATACCGCACGTGATAGAGGTGATCGTGCCGCTCTTCGTGCTCGACCTCGTCGTCCGAGATCGCCGTCTGACAATCGATGCACCAATTGACCAGGTACTCGCCGCGGTAGATCAGGCCCTTGCGATAGAGATGCTCGAAGCAGACCTCGACCGCGTGCGAGAGCCCCTCGTCGAAGGTGAACCGCTCGTGCTCCCAGTCGCACGAGACGCCGAGCCGGCGGAGCTGCTTCAAGATCTTCCCGCCGGACTGCTCCTTCCAGGCCCAGACCTCCGCAATGAACGCCTCGCGCCCCATCGCGACGATGTCCCGCCCCTGCTTCTCCAGTTCGCGCCGCACCACCATCTGCGTCGCGATCCCCGCGTGGTCCATCCCCGGAACCCACAGCGTCTCGTCCCCCCGCATCCGATGCGAGCGAGTCAGCACGTCTTGGATGGTGTGATTGAGCAGATGCCCCACATGGAGCGACCCCGTGACATTCGGCGGCGGCATCGAGATGACATACTTCGCGCCCGTGCGCGACGCCCGAGGCCTGAACGCCCCCGCGCTCTCCCACCTCTCGTACCACCGCGCCTCGAACCCACTCGGGTCGTAGGCCTTCGCCAGCTCCGTCATCCACCCTCCTCCTACCCCGAGCGGGGAGCGCGAAGGATGCCGGAGCTTGTGGCCGGCGACAAGGGGCGGACGTGGGTTGTCAGGCGTCGACGGTCAGCGGATCGTTGCGCCCAAGGCAGCCCAAGTGGTCGCGGTAGGGGCGCCGGTCGCCCGGCGTCCCTACCGCGACTGCTACCGGAACAGCGACTTGATCCGTCCTCATCGAATCGCCGTCTGGCGAGGGGTGCGAGTCGTACTTGGGCCACTTGGGCCACTGACGCCGACCGCACGCCATCAGGTCGCCATCCTCGCGGGCGCCTACGCTCGGCAACGTGTTTGTGAAAAATGGTGCAACTCGTTTCGCGACGAGTTGCACCGATTTTTCACAAGGCTCTGCGGCATCGCGCGCCACATCGCGCGCCACATCGCGCGCCACATCGCGCGCCACATCGCGCGCCACATCGCGCGCCACGTCACGTGCCCCGTCACGTGCGCCTGACCCCGCTCAGCGCTTCTCCTCCCCGCGAAGTTCGACTTGCACGGGCTGCGCGCCCCAGATGTCGCGGGCGTACTCGCGGATGGTTCGGTCGGAGGAGAACGGTCCGACGTGGGCGATGTTGCGGGTGGCCATGGCATGCCACGAGGCCTGGTCGACGTAGGCCTCACTGACCCGCTGCTGACACGAGACATACGCGTCGAAGTCGGCCAAGGAGAGATAGCGGTCTTGGTCGAGGAGCGAGTCGGTCAAGGGACGGAAGAGGCTTTGGTCCTCGGCGCTGAAGAAGCCGCTGGCGATCAGGTCGATGACCTCTTTCAGACGAGGGTTCTTCTCGTAGATGGCGCGCGGCTGGTAGCCGGCGCTCTGGAGATCGTGGACCTCCTCGGTCGTGAGGCCGAAGAGGAAGAAGTTCTCGGCGCCGACGGCGTCGCGGATTTCGATGTTGGCGCCGTCGAGCGTGCCGATCGTAAGCGCTCCGTTCATGGCGAGCTTCATGTTGCCCGTGCCGGAAGCCTCCATACCGGCGGTGGAGATCTGCTCCGAGAGGTCCGCCGCTGGGATGATCCGCTCGGCCAAGGAGACGCGGTAGTTGGGGAGGAACGCGACCCGCAGGCGACCGCGCAGATCGACGTCGCCATTCACGACGTCGGCGATCGAGTTGATCAGCTTGATGACGAGCTTCGCCGCCTTGTAGCCCGGCGCGGCCTTCGCGCCGAAGAGGATGGTGCGCGGCGTCCGCAGAGCGTTCGGGTCGCGCTTCGCGTCCAAGTAGAGCCGAGTCACATGGAGCGCGTTCAGGAGCTGGCGCTTGTACTCGTGGAGCCGCTTGATCTGCACGTCGAAGAGCGATTCGGGGTCGAAGCGCATTCGGTATTGCTCGAGACAGTACTGAGCGAGCGCCGCCTTGTTCTGCCGCTTGACGGCGCCCACTCGCTCGACGAAGGCCGCGTCGGTGGCGAGCTCGGAGAGCTTGGCGAGCTGATCCAGATCGGTGAGCCAACCGGGCCCGATCGCCTCGGTGATGAGCGCCGAGAGGCGCGGGTTGCACTGGTGGAGCCAGCGACGGGGCGTCACGCCGTTCGTCTTGTTCGAGAACTTCGTCGGGTTCATCTCCGCGAAGTCACGGAGGACATCGCGCTTGAGCAGATCGGTATGGAGCGCCGCCACGCCGTTGACGGCGTGCGACCCGGCGACGGCCAAGTGCGCCATGCAGATCTTCTTCTCGCCGCCCGCGCCATGCCCCGAGGGCTCCTCGACGATCGACATGCGCCGCACGCGCGCGTCGTCTCCCGGGAATCGCGCCATGACCGAGCGGACGAAGCGACGATCGAGCTCATAGATGATGGCGAGGTGCCGCGGAAGGAGGCGCTCGAACATGGCGACCGGCCACTTCTCCAGCGCCTCGGCGAGCAGCGTGTGGTTGGTATAGCCGAGGGTCCCGACGGTGACCTCCCAGGCTTGGTCCCACGGCGCCCGCTCGACGTCGACCAAGACGCGCATCAGCTCGGCGACGGCGATCGCGGGGTGCGTGTCATTGAGCTGGATCGCGTTCTTCGCGGCGAAGACGTCGAAGTTCGGGTGGGTCTTCTTGTAGCGCCGGACGATGTCGCTGATCGCGCAGGCGACGAAGAAGTACTCCTGCTTCAGCCGCAGGTCGCGGCCGGCCTGGTTGTGATCGTTCGGGTAGAGGACCTTCGAGATCACCTCGCTCTGGTTCTTGTCCTCGACCGCCCGCACATAGTCGCCGTCGTTGAAGACCTTCAGGTCGAACTCGTTGCCGGCGCGCGCCTGCCAGAGGCGCAGCGTGTTGACGGTGCCGTTGCGGAAGCCAGCGATCGGAGTGTCGAACGGCACTCCGAGCACCCGGTTCGCGGGGACCCAACGCGCCAGATGTTCGCCTTGAGCGTCCTTCCCTTCCTCCACTCGTCCGCCGAATCCGACCGTGACGGCATACTCGGGTCGCACGAACTCCCAAGGATTCCCGAACTTCAACCACTCGTCGGGTCGTTCCACCTGCCAGCCGTTCTCGATCACCTGCTCGAAGATGCCGAACTCGTAGCGGATGCCGTATCCGTAGCCCGGGTAGCCGAGCGTCGCCATCGAGTCGAGGAAGCAGGCGGCGAGGCGACCGAGGCCGCCGTTGCCGAGCCCGGGTTCCGGCTCCGACTCGAGCAGATCCGAGAGCTCGAGCCCCGCGTTCCCGAGCAGTTCCTTCGCCTTGTCGTAGAGATCGAGCGCGTGGAGGTTGTTGGAGAGCGCACGGCCGAGCAGGAACTCCGCCGACAGGTAGTAGATACGCTTGGCGTCGACCCGCGAGTACGTCTCTTGCGTCTGCGCCCAACGGTAGGTGAGCCGATCCCGAACGGTCAGAGCCAGCGCGACGAAGCGGTCGAGCTGGGTCGAGTTGCCGGCGCTCTTGCCGAGCGAGAATGAGAGGTGGTCGAGGAACGCGCGGCGCAGCGACGCGTCGTCCATCCCGGTGCGATCGTCTTCCACGAGCCCGCGCTCCTCTTCGTAGTTGGTCATCGGGACGCGCAGCGTCGGGGATCGGTGCGGACCTTTGCAATCCTTCGATTCTCGGGACTCAGTCCGCACGCGAGATCCCGAACGCGTGCGCGATCGAGTGCGGGAGGATCGCCGTAGCCGCAGGAGCGTCCCACCCGCGCGTCCACGCGACAACAGCGCGAAACTCCACGCCAATCGGGTCGAGGGGATCGAGGGGCGCCCGCGAGGGAGACGCCGACGCGAGGGAGCGCGCCGCGCCCCATCAGGAGATCGCCGCCGTCTGCTGTTCCCCAGCGAAGCGGACGGAGGCCGAGCGCAAGCTCGGTGCGACCGCCGCGCCGCACAATCGCGCCACGCAACACGCGACCGATGACCGGCTCATCGCGGTCGCCGGACGCGCGCGGAGGCGTTTACTTGATGATCGTGAAGCGCTTTGACCGCGCGGCGCTTCCAGGAGCGTCCAGCCAATACACCCCCTGCCGCGCCCACGGAGCCTGCGTCGACAGCATCCCTTCATGGGCGCCGCCGGAAGCAGAGCGCAACCACAACGTCGCGCGCTCGGCGCCCGAGACATCGATCACCCGAGCCGCGACACCCCCGCGTCCTTCGACAACGACTCCTTCGAGTCGAACTCGGATCTCGCCGCCGTGCGCCACGGTGGGAAGAAGCTCGAGTTTCGCCGCCCCCGGAATGGATTCCTCGGAGACGGTCGCAGCGGTCGCAGCAAGATTAGGCAGGACCACGACTCGCATGGGTGAGGAACAGATCATGATCAGTTCCGGCCCAGGAATTCCGTCGATATCCGCGAACTCGAGCCAACCAGAGGTTACGGGGACCGATTGGACCCACTCGAATGCGCCGAAGCCGCCCCCACTATAGATCTCGAACGTGTATAGGGTCTTTTTGATCACATCGGCCCGCTCGTCCTGATCGAGATCATGAAGGTGTGGGTCGCCGTCTCCGACCCCAACCACCGCTTGGTCCTTCCATGGGACAGATTGCGAGCCGGCGAGGATTCTGATCTCGACTTCGTGGCGCTCATACAGCGCGTCAGGTAGGCCGTTGCCGGTGAGCTCCGCGATGTCGAATTGTTCCCAGTAGTTGTCTCCACCCCCGAGGGCCACCCTGATCCAATTGGCAGCCTCCGCGATGAATTGCCCGCCTTGGTTCTCGAAGAAACCGATGCCGATCCGGGGCGCCCCCCCGCAAAACTGCCAGTACTCGTACTCGCAACTTGCGACAATATCTAAGTCATCGTCGCCATCCATGTCGCGCAGCCGAATGTCATAGACAGAAGTCGGCCACAACTCGGGAGGACACCCTACCTGATCTTCGATCAGGTTCACTCGTCGCTCCACCGGAGGCGTGATCAAACCTGCCGGAGAGCCAAAGAGCACATAGATCGTGTTCCAGGCGCCTCCGTAGCGTCCCACGAGATCGTCATAGCCATCATTGTCGAGATCTCCCACCTCCATTCGATGGAAGAACGAGGATTCCGGCCATGTCACCGATACGCTCGGCCCTGGATACGTGTGGTTGGCGTCGGCGTAGTAGATCTTGAGGGGGTTCTCGCAGAACGCAATATCGTCACGCCCATCGCCATTGAAGTCGCCGACTTCGAGATCGTTCCACCCGTTCGTCACCGGGAGGATCGCGGAGACGGACATGTTGCCGACTCCATCGTTCACCAGTACGTAGATCTTCTCGACGTTTCCAGTGCGGGCTCCCACGGCGCAGTCAACGAAGGGGTCGTCGTTCAGGTAACCGACGGAGAGCGCTGTTGCAGTCTCGGGAATCGGAAACGAGACTGGGGGGCCGAACCAGTCCTCAGCTGCGGTCCTCGTCGCTGCCAGTGACCAAATCGCAAAGAACGAGAGCAGCGACCGGAAGACGTAGGGCGCACGCTCGAATCCAGGTGCAAGCATGACCATCGCCGCCCCCTACTTTGCGAGCACCAATCGAACCGACCGACTGGAGTCGCCGACATGGATTCGGAGGAAGTAGATTCCCGTCGGCAACACCTTGCCGACATCATCGCGTCCGTCCCAGAATAGTGCGTGTGCTCCAGGCGGACGGACCTCGTCGAGCAGCCGGCGCACTCGTCGTCCGCCGACATCGAAAATCTCCAGGTTCACGTCGGAAGTCATTTCCACTCCATAGCGGATCTCGACGGCTGGATTAAATGGATTTGGCGAGACTCGAACCGACGACGCGTTTTGTGCCAACCCGGGTTCGTCGGACTGGCCCTGGCCACGAGCGAAGGCATCCCCATCGGTCGGGACATGACTCGTTCGCGCTGCGTCATAACCCGCCATCCCCCACAGCACCTCTCCCCCATCCGACTCGGGGAGTTCGAACACGTAGACGTGCCCGTCGTTCAATCCGACGATCAACTCGAGGTCGCCGTCGCCTTCCAGGTCAGCAACAACCGGCGACGTGGGCACCTCTCCGAACGCAATCGGCCATCCGACTTCTTGTCGCACCTCGAGGCTGTCGAGGACCTCGGTTGGAGTGACTTCCCAGGCGAACACGCCGCCATGATTGGATGACGCGAAGATCTCCCAAGCAGAATCATCGTCGATGTTGGCCACAACGGGCGTGCCGATGGAGATGCCTTGCAATTCGCTCTTCCGACCGGGGAGCGGGATCGTATCGGTTGCGGTCTGCACCAGCCCGATGACATCGCTACTGGAGTTGATCGTGCCGTTGCCCGGGAGTCCGATCGACACTTTGGTGACGAACTCGTCCGGAATCTCTTCGGGAGTTTGGTCTGGCTGCGCCTCCTCGGGCTCTGTGAGGCGCGCGACGACCACCTCCAGGTTATCACTCAGACCGTCGTGTAGGTCGATCACCGCGGACGCCTGCACTCCGCCCGCAAAGAACTCGGGCGTGTGATACAGGCAAGCGTCTGGAACTGGTGTGGAGCAATTGTGACCTCGCCACCCGATGATCGGCTTGCCGCGTTCTGCGGCGCTGGGATGACCGTCGAGCACTGCCACCCGCCTGACCGAGGACCTGGCCGAAAGCACCACGTCGGGGTAGTAATCGGCGTTGACGTCGGCAACAACGGGCGTCGAAAACGGGCCGCCACAGGGCGTCCCTGGCGCCGCCGGGCAAGGCCCATTCACCCACACCACCCGACTGCCGAATCCACTGGCCTGCTGCTTCCACACCGTCACCAGCCCGTCGGTATGCGGGTGAACGATTTCGAGGCCAGTCCAGTCGTGAAGCTGGCCAACGGCCACGCCAGCATAGTTGTACGGGCTATTGGCGACTGTCGCGTACACGCCATTCGCAGCTCCACTTCGGAATGAGGTCCCGTTGGCGTTCCAGACGTGCAGCGCGCTGCTTCTGTATGAATTGGCAAGGACCTCGAGCTCTCCGTCGAGATCGAGGTCGGCCAAGGTGATCGTGGAACGAACCTCCAGATCCTTGGGAAACGAGGAATGGTTTCCGTTCAGCGCATCTCCCTTCACGACATAAACCCTGCCGTTGAACGCGCCTGCCAACTCGACGTCGTCGTCTCCGTCCACGTCCCCAGCAGAAATCTCCCCCCAGAAGTTGAGGTGCAATTCGGTGTCGATCTCGGCGTCCGTGATCGGGTCATAAAGCAGCCCCGTGTCCCCGACCCCGGAAAGCACCGATGCGCCATCGTCGCCCCAGGCGGAGATGACGCGACCAGCCGCGACAACTTCGAGGTCCCCGTCGTCGTCCAGATCAACGGCGAGAACCGATTTCACCGCCCCTTTCGCCACGCGTCGAGGCCACCCTGCGCGAACCGGCAGCGACGGATTGTTCGGCTCGGCCCATGCGATCGAGGTTTCCACCAGGTTGGCGGTGACCGCGCTCACACCAACGCGGTAGTCCACGCGATCGCCTCCAAGGTCGAGGAAGTCGAGGTCATAGACTCGCGCTTGCGCCGATTCCTGGAGCATGCACCGAGTGCGCCTGTCCACCACTTCGGCGCTGTCGAGGTAGACGTGGTATCCAATCGGGGCTGCGACAGGCAGCTTCCATTCGACTCTCAAGCCATCTAGTGTCGATCGCACTCGGAGATCCGAGACGAGCACCACCGAGGAGAGTGGCCATGGGTTCCATGGAGTGTTAGGTGTCTGGACTCGATGCTCTTCGACCTCGCCGTTCAACACCCTGCGAATCGCAGCCGATTCGATGCGGAGTCGTTGGTGCGTGGCCGAATCGCAGAAGCGCATTCCGAAGGTCGCTGTGACCTCTTCACCCGGATCTACCGTCATCCACACCGGGTTCGTTGCCGCGCAGATCGTCACGTCCTGGCCCGTCCAGTCCAGCTCGATCTGCACGCTGTCCGCGATCGCGTTCCCCGAATTGAAGAGGCTCGGCCGGTAGACGTACCCATCGAACCCGGTGAGACAATCGCACTCCGGAATACTGGTCTCTAGGTCCTGTTCTACCCTCTGAAGGGCGAGCGTCAGTTCGGGAGCCGCGGTCTCCAGATAGAAATCGCTGAACGTCGGATCTGGATCTCCCGCTTCATCGAGACGGGTCGCAAGTGTGAAGTTGAGTCGGGTTCCTGCCGGGAGCGCCGGCAGCAGATCGAACGCAAACGCCCCGACTTCCGACTCGCTCGGATCGATCTCATCGTAGACGCACTCGTCGTCGACCCAGGCCACCCACTCCGCGCCGCGCGCCTCGAGGACCAATTCATCAGGCGTCGAGTCTGGATCGAGTGTGAACGTGACCGAGCCACCGTCGGGAGCCAGATCTGCGTCGTCCTCTCCGTCGAGGCCCGAGAGATCCAGCGCGACTCCGCCCTCCACATGGACCACTCCCGTGAAGAGGTCAGCGTGCGGCGGATCAGAATACTCGACTCGAATATGGTAGTCGAAGGTCTCGGCGTCTCGCCATACGTGGAAGTGGTTTTCCTCGAACACGGGAGGCGGCAATTCGGGGCGAATCCCGTTCTCGTTCACGAGCAGAGTGAACGTGTCCTGTCCGGCGGGAGCGTTCGCGGCTGCCCGTCCGATGTGGATCTCGTCCGGAATGACTTGGCCGTCGCGCGCCAAACTCATCCGGATGCGCGGAGTCACAACGAGTCGAGCGTTTGCTTCCGGGGCCTCCACCCCGGCAACGTTCGTCATCGTCACATCTATCTCGACGCGATCCCCTGGCTCGAAGAGATCGGCGGTAGGACCGGAATTCTCGGAATCGGACGCCTCATGCGACTCGTAGACGACCGCCGGTTCGTCCTCCAGCTCGGTCATCGTTGCTGGCTCGATGAACAGATCTCCGGGCACGTAGTTGTCCGCGATGGCGCGAACCTGAAGTCCCTCGAGAGTGGCCGGGACCAACAACGACGGGAATCGAGCAACTCCATTCTCGTCGCTCCAAGCAATCGCGAAGACATCACTCTCTCGCGACACGCAGACCCGAGCGCCTTCGAGAGGATTGAATCCCTCGTCTTCCACGGTGATCTGGAGGTCATAGGGGCCCGGGTTGCCGAGTTCAGGGTGGTTGCTGGATAGCTCGAGACCCGAAGGGGCGGCGCTCCATGTCTTCATGCTGGGATCGCCAAAGAGGTGCCAGATGCGGCGCGTGGCTGCTCCTGCAATTCCGAATCTCAACGTGGCGTTCGCCAACGCCGCGCCGGCTGGTCGGCGAAGTAGCAGCGCTTCGTCGTAGAAGGTCACCCCGACGTCAGTCACGTCCGTATTCGGAAAGGCGATATTGCTGACGGTCTTTCCGCAGAACGCAACGGCGCCCCCATCTGGGTCGCGAACCAGATTTTCGACGACCGCGTCTCCGTCGAACATCCCGGTCTGGCTACCGTTGCTCAAGCCCACGAAGTAGCTGGGCCCGTTGTCGAGCGACGCGATCTGCTCTCGACTGAACCCCTCGTGGCGTGGGTTGGCGGCCTTGTACTGATTGAAACACGAGGTTCGCCAACTCGTGCAGTTGCAGATCCCGGTCTCGAAACAGAGATCTCGCGCCGGAGCAGTCTGCGATTCGACATCGGATAGTCCTCCGAGTCCGAAACGATTGGAATGCTCGACGTGAAACACGACTCCAGCCTCTTCAGTCTCGAGCGCGGAGAGGACCTTGGGCGTGGTGAAGCTATCCTCAGGTGCGCCGGTCAAATCGAGCGCCGCCTGGATCCGCGGATAGCAAGGCAGAAAGGAGAGCAACGTACAACTGGCTGAGAAGTCGAGATTGGGATATAGACGATAGGATTCGAACGAGAGTTCATCGAGAACCAGGTTCTTTAGGTTCTCGGCTTGCCAGATTCCGTTCCTCCTCCAGTTCGTCCCGATTGGTGGCTGTGATTCCGGATTAGTGGAGTCTGTCTCGTTTCTGTCGTCCTCATAAGTCCATCCGCCAAAGTTCGTAAGCCCAGCGAAGAGCACTGCCTTCGTGTAGAACGATGCGGGTGGCGCTGGTTCTTCGAATCCAGGGACTCGCTCGTAGGACCGTATCTTGCCTAAAAATGCGGCGGCCTCAGCCGCGTCGCGGATGGGCACTCGACCGACCCACAGTTCTGGATAGACATCGGCGGAACTGGGACTGAAGCTTCCGTTCTGGAGCGTGCCCCAAGCCGCGTCCAAACCTGCGTAGTACCAGGAACTCGGATACTCAGCGTCAGGAGCGTTGCCGGGATTGTCTCCTCCGCCGGAGTGGCGCGCCGGAACCACCTCGGTGTCGCCGCCGAGGAGCACAAAGTCGGTCCCCCACAGGGAATAAGCGTCCTTCAGAAATGTACGGATGCTTTCGGGGTCGTCCGACCCGCTGTAGTTCGCTCGCACCCAATCCATCGAACGAACAACTGTGGGCAGTCCTGTCCCCGTGCGCCAGTCGGCCCACTCCTGGAACGTCTCGGTCATCGATCCGGCCCACGTCTCGCCCGTAATCCAGTGATCGTTGGTGAGGATCACCATGTCGATCGCGGGGCCTTCGAGGGAGGGGCGGTCTGTGGGGTGGAAGCCAGTGGCGTGGTTGGACTCGGTGACGACGGCCAGCGGGTCGATCGGCTCCACGGGATCCGCGACGATGCCGCTGGAATCCGGTGGTTCGTAGGAGTCGAGGCCTTCGGGATTGATGACGTGGGTGCGAACCCATTCGACTTCGATCTTCTCTCGCGAGAATCGGCGCTCGGGGCGCAGGCGCGCGGGAACCGCTTCCCCCGAAGGAATGGGCTCCAGAACCAGGGTGACTTCGACCGTCTGGTAGAGCGTGAGATCGCGCGTGCCGGAATTCCACTCGAAAGGAAGAGCGGCGAAGTCACCAATGCGGATCCCTCGATAGCCGTCGTTGCTCGTCAGCGATTCCGGCGTAGGCGGAAAGGTATTCGGTTCTTCGTACCAGAATGGATCGGGCGCCCAGGCCTGGGTGCTGTCGCCGGGGTCCGATCCGGGCGGAATCGGGAACGGGACGACATCGGTTGCGCCGACGACTGGATCCAACGTCAGAACGAGAATCTCGGCGACGCGCCGTCCCGGGGGACGACGGCGCGCTCCTGGATCGCGGGGAACATGGGCGCACCCACGAATCCCTGCGTCACGAAGGGAAAGAGATCGCGGTAGACGACGGCCGAGTATCCCGTGGTCGAGTCGTAGTGGACAGCGACGTCGTCGGGGCTCAGCTCGAAGGAGAAGTCGAGCTGCGATGGACTAGGAACCTCATTTGCCGTCGAGCCTGCCATCGCTTCGGGGGCGTAAGTCCGCCCCCCCCCAATTTGTACGAAAAGAGTGAACGCCAGCGCCAAAAACCTTCGCCATGCCGAACGGGAACTCTCGAGCAAGGCGACCACGCCCCTCCTTCGAACCGGGTAGGAGACTGGGGCCGGGCTGCGAACCACGTTATCGACCCCGCCCTGATGAAATCGACGCGCGACGAGCGTACGCCGATGGAGGGCGGGGTCAAGGAAAAGCCTCTTCCAACATGAAGTGAGCCTGAAGGATGGGTCTGTTTCCAACATGAGATGAGCCTGGAGGCCCCGGGGAGCCCGTTCATGATTTGGAGATGCAGATCATCATGGACGACTCGCAGATGTCGACGTTGGAGCAGGTTAGGGACTTTCTCGCCGGCACGGGCTCGGTGGGGATCGAGATTTCCTCGAAGAAGGAGCGCTACGACTGGGCTCGCCGGGTCCTGACCCGGTTCGAGTATCTAACCCAGGGG
>Ga0163148_10002965_pt1 | contig 19475 bp, 15 predicted proteins | sample OliLakLV19MP7P2_FD_148606 | JGI IMG/M metagenome (GOLD analysis project Ga0163148, IMG submission 148606) | Freshwater microbial mat bacterial communities from Lake Vanda, McMurdo Dry Valleys, Antarctica- Oligotrophic Lake LV.19.MP7.P2 | ecosystem: Environmental > Aquatic > Freshwater > Lake >...
GAGTACCGGTTGTTAATCATTTTTTATGCGCATAAATTTTTATTTATGCGCATAACTTTATTTAAGGGTCACAATTTACGCGCATAAAAAATAATTAATGGTCCGGCACTCACTACGACATTTAAAGATGACGTCATAAAGAACAAAATTGTATGTGCGTCTGTTGGTCTTGTTTGACCCTTCATAAATCGAACATTAAAAGGGCCAATCTTTCCTGGTGGAGTTCCCATCATGCTTCGCGTTGATGTGACCATACTGACCAATGTGAATTTCACGAGGATGTGTGGTTTAAATCGTCGATGGCAGCGACAACAAATCAAGACATCGCTGGTAGTACTCCAGGTACCGTAGCTACTATAGAGCTAGCACAACAAAAAACAACTACTAGTACGACCAACAACTTCCTTGAAGTAGCCACCATCCAATCTTTTCTTCCCCCATCCTGTATGCCTCTATCATCTTCTTAAATTAGTAGTAGTGTGGCCATGACAATCCCTATTCGTACGGAACGAAGACGACAGCAGCAGCATTTCTTGTGCGTCCTGTTTTCCTTGGTGGTGTTCGCATCATTATCGACGGTAGTGGAAGCCCGTGTGAAAAATTCCGATGGTAGTGCCAAGTATACGAGCTACGATGATGTTTCCTGGGCCATTACCAACCCCACCAAGGTGGCATCTGCCTATCACCAAAAGTTGTACAATGATTACATGAAACGGTGCAATGAAGAATCCGATGGAACCTGTCAGGGTGGTGAAACCTTTCGTTTGAAAATGAACAAAAATCAACCCAGTGGTGTCTACAATTATACAGAGGTAAGCACACAAACAATAAGAAGAAAAATTATGTGTTTTGGGGAGGATATTAATGATTATGTGTTTTCTGACTCTTTTAATCTTTCAACAACATGCACACACAATCATCTTGCAAAACACAATCTTATTGACAATCATCATTCATTCAACCCGCGGACTCAATATTCCTACTCTACCGTATATTACTACAGACTGGTTTTCAGAAAATACGACAACCCGAGTCTCTCTTCAATCTCATTAAAGATTTTTATGAAAAAAACAAGGACCAGGAAGAAATCGAATGGAAACAAGTCAATTCCTACCACAACATGTGGGAGGCGCCACCCTATTTTGTCAGTTTGGAAGATCAACGCCTCGGAGGTGGGGATGCCATGTCACGTCAAGTTTGGAAGCAAGCTCGAGAAATATTGGAAGAATGGACCGGTCAACGATTGTCTCCGGTTAGTATGTATGGGGTTCGAATTTACAAAGAGGGTACGTTACGTTTTGTTGGTGATGGAAAAGTAGTACCCTGATGGATGCCAGTCTGTGGATGATGGACACATTACTATTTTTTACATGGCATGACAAAATGTGCTCATTCAAATTCAACATTCTTTTTCATTTCCATCCATCCATTCCAGGTTCTATTTTAGCGCCGCACGTGGATCGTATGCCATTGGTCACGTCCTGTATCCTGAATATTGCTCAGGAAGGGCTGGAAGAACCCTGGCCACTGGAGGTTTACGACCACAATGGAAATGCGCACAATGTGACCATGGAACCAGGAGATATGGTGAGTTAAATCAGTTTTCTTGTGGTAGAAGTCAGGCAACATCATATGAGTGGAAAACATGCCAACGTTATGCTAATTGAAAAATTGGATTATTTGCATAGGTTCTCTATGAGTCGCATTCGATCATTCACGGCCGGCCCTTCCCATTCAAAGGTATGATTACTATCCGTCGTCCATTTGCTTATAAGGAATCTCTCCTTTAACATTTCCTAACACGTGGTTTTCCTCCACCAATCCCAGGCAAGGCATTCGTCAACGTAAGTGTTCCTCGTAGTCGTTCCTTCCTTTCTGCTACGTTCTTCATCGTCGCTGTTGTTGCGGCCATTAGTCGTCTCATGCTCGTGTCAATTTGTTCTATCCTTGTCCTTTAGGTCTTCCTTCATTTTGAACCGATTGGTCCTCTCGATGATATTACAAAATGTGGCCCACAAAAAGGCGGTATTCCTCCATATTTGATCAAGGGAGGCGTGTGGGAAGATGATTGGTGGGGAATGACGAGTACTGCCTGGAAAGTGGTGAGTTTGTGACGGTTCCATGGGCTGCTGCATTGGTTCTTTTCGGTCGCTTTGTCAATTGTAAATGCCTCAGCGTACTGTCTATCAAACTTACGTGCCATCTTTTATCTTCCCGCGATAAAGGAAAGCAACGTTCCCAGCGCTCTTACAAGAGGAGACTATCGTGCATTGGAGTATATTGCCCATTATCATCCAGAATTACTCCTAAAGAAGGACCCCAATGGCTGGCAGCCTGTACATGAGGTGCGTTTCTTTTCGTTCATATTCTTCATTGCTTCATTGAAGATTGTCAGCCTTGGCTTCCTGTCGAGGATTTTACAACCAACGCTCACACTTGTTTTTTTGTTATTATTCTTTGAAAGGCTGCCTATCGAGGCGATTTGGAGGGAGTTCAATTTCTTTTTGAGCATGGAGCAACTGTTCATGATCGGATAGGTCAACCAGGGGAAGAAGGGCTAAATGTTTTGGAGCTCATGCAGCACTCCCCCACTGTGAATGAAGACCATCCAGTGTATCAATTTTTGTTAGCTGAACTGGAGGGGTCGGAGCTTTGAACGCTACCGTACCGGTCATTCTCCTAACTCGCCCGATTGGATTATAGTGCACACAAAAACGAAATCTAAGAATACGTCAACAACATTCAGCTTGCCACCGTTTTCAAATCCACCACGTAACTGAATCAAGCCAAACCTAGCTATTGTACTCCGAGCTAGTAAAAATACTTAACCAGCTAGTAATCTCAACTGTGTCGTGCCATTAGTTCGCCTTGTACACATCTAAAATGCGGCTGATTCTAAAACTGGTTTTCAAAGTTGGTCCCTACAGTACAGTAGACACAATTTAGCGAGACGAATGTGCTTTTATCGACGTCATATTCTATTGATCTGTCACGACGAGAAGGCACAGGAAAACATCCTATCGCTGCATTCTATTCTAGAGGAGAGAGCATACCAAAAACTGTTTCTATAGGAGGGTCAAAGGAGTTACAATTCTATAGGCCCCAGATCTAAGTCCTCTTTCGGCTGCGGACGACTCAGCCTTGTACTTCATGGACAGGCGATCTTGCCTTTGAGTTCGTCTTCCAGTTCCTTGAGATAATCATACCAAACACCAGCATGCTCACGTCGTGCATACTCAAAGGGTGTGTGTCCACGAACATCGGGTGCCAAGAGCCATTCTGGTGACACAACTTGCATCAACACATCCATGAGCTCTACACTGGGTTCTGGACGCCAACAAGCATCATGCAAAACAGTGCGTCCAAAGTCATCCCGCAAATCCCAACGAACTTGAACGTCCTTCAACAAAAACTTGCAGATATCTACGTGTCCCCGACGACAAGCAATCATCAAGAGTGATTCCCCCGTCTTGTTGCAAGCGTCCAAATTCTTGCCCTCCTTGTGCATGACCCGCAATTGGTCCAAATCATTCTCGCGGACCAACCGAGCGGCTTCATTGTAACTGTCCGTTTCCTTGGCATCGGGCTTGATGAAAGAAGCACGCTGGGGTTTCTCGAGAGTAACCAGTTGCTTCTCGGCCTTGCATTCTTGAAAGAGGTTCTTCAAGTATTGCGCTGGGGTGGGCTTGGCAGGTGCAGCTGGAACAACAGGTGGAGTCGGAGCAATGGCAATGTCAGTCGTGGGAGTGAGAGGCTTGGTGACATCAGTTGGTGAAATGGATGGCGAAGATGACGCAGTCTTGGCCTTTTTGGTGACTCGATAAGCCGTGGTCGAGTCTCCATCCGATGGAGCAACCCGTTTCTGGGGAGCTTCTACCGTGCCTGGTCTTGATGCCAACATTGGCAGGGCCATGGAAGGCTGCTGCTGCTTCTGCTGTTGCATCATCCTGAAAAGTCCAGCCTGTGCAAGAGACATCCTGTTGACGGGAGCTCCTGCTGCAGCTCTTGACATCACGGACATGTATGCCTGAAGGGCAGCCGACTGCCGATGAGCCCTCTGTAGCTGCTGCATCTGCATGGCCCTTCGATGGTTGGTCTCCATGTGATTGGCAATGGCTGCCAACATGTTCAACTGGTTGGCGTTATTGTTTGTCATTTCGTTGGATGTTTGAGTTCGATTGTAAGTTTTTGGAAAGCCAAATGAAACTTATGAAGCTTTCGTAGGAAAAAAAGTGTACTTTTGTAAGGAGTGAAAATAATGTGCTAGAATGTGATAAAAGTGGCCGGCAGTGATTTCCTTCCGTTTCACTGACTGATTGACTCGACGGTATGAGAGTGTACACGATTGCTACAGTGGAGGGCAATGAGCAAAGTTCCAATGCTGTCGCTGACTTTTTGTGTGGCTGACGCTTTTTCGTTTGAAAAAGTGTTCTCAAATAAACGTTACGTGAATCAATAACACAACGCTTTCAAATCGCTCGTCGACGATGATGAGTCGATGACGATGACTGCATGGTACTGTTATGAAAGTTATCCCGTTCATATTTGATTGCTACGCAATGGCTGGAATGGGAAACAACGTGGAAGTCTTGCCACGTAACTCGTGCGATTATCTTGCTTGGTTTAAACGGAAAAACCAAGACTCCTCGAGGAGACTCTACGACGGTAGTGGAGCAGAGATTCACTGCCTGCTTTCCTCTTCGTAAAATGCAGAATGCGTTGTGGGTCACACTACTGGGGCAAATGCCGTCAGGGAAGGAATGTCTTGTGTGAGGTGGCCAATAAAAAACGTTGAGCGAGAATCAATCGTCTAGTACTTACAGTAGCCTGATCGAGCTCTTAATCGTCGGAAAGTGAACGCACAAACCTGCTCGTCATTATTTTTACTTTATTGTACCGTAGTGCTTGTCAGTGTTAACACGTGTTCGTGATAAAAATTCAAATCGAAGGAGCACATAGAAAAGAAGTTGTTACAACAGAGTCTTCAAAGTACGTACCACCTGGAATCGCGTCAGACCGAATGCCACGTAAAAATGAAATCGTGGCTTATCGCTCCTCATCTCCCGGGGTCCCGGCACTGATATTCTGAAAAAGGGATTATTTATTCGGCAGTTCACAGGGTCACGCCTTCTCATTGAAGTTCTCTTTATCGGTCACAACCTTGGACGCTCAATGGAAAAATGCTAAAAAAGTAGATAAAGGTAATAAAAATATAGCCATCAAAAAATTTGGTGTGACCCGAACCTTGTATGTCGTAATAACTAAGTAAGTTTGCGCCATCATCTCTGCCACTGACTCCACTGACTCACGCACTTGACTGGCAAGTGCTGCAGCTGAGAATAGTAAATAGTTCTACTACTAGCTACTTCCTCGAGGAAGCATGTACTAGCTAGCTAGGTAGGTAGTTGTTCCTTGTTGCTCATTATCTTCACGCAGCTCGGAGCCAGATAGTCTGACGTAGCCGGCGCTGAGGTTGATAGCCAGGAGATACGATGACGCAGTAGTACTGAGAACGATTAAACTGAAGGACTCCAGGAGTAAACCGAACCACACACCTTTTGCCACCTGTCAATGTGGTGGAGCAAAGCAACCTGCAGTAATAGCTACGATTTGGAAGGATTGGCTAAGTAATAATCATGGCTACTCCGGGGTATTCAGTCGCGCGCGCTGACCAAATATTTTGCCAACATGGTCGCCCAACCCACGAAGCCGACATCAAAGAAAGAAGCAATGACGCACTACTTGTACGATCAGTGATGAAAGTCGGGATAGAACTAACTGAAGGGCGAGCCGCGCTACGATGGATGACACTCCGTCACGCCGTTTACTAAGAGGCGGAAAAGCCCGAACTTGCCAACTTCCTAGCTTTTAGCTAGCTCCGGAGCATGACATCGGAGGACAGAACAAAACTCGAAAGTCCGTCTCATTTTTGAGATAGAAACTGCTACGGTAATGATTACAGCTGCCAATGATTTGGAAGAAGCCTCCTGCCATGGATCGCATTTGATTGGTGGGTGGCTGATGAGAGTTCCGACACAACCTGGTCTTTTAAATGATTACAATATATAAGTATCTAAAACTGATAGCTGGTGATCGTGATTGTCGGTTTCACCACCCAGCTTGAGAAGCGCTACCAAGTCGATGGCGGCCAAAGACGAGCCTTCTGTTTGAAAAGATTCTTTCAGCCTGGTCTTTCCCGTTCAGTTGCCTCCCAAGACGGGCGGTAGGCACGCAGGAAGCAAAGAATAGTTTGCATCATTTATTATGGCTGCCCGGCCTCATCGTCGTCGGAGGTGCTCGCCCGCGATGTTTCGGAGCGAGACTCGTCCAACAAGTCTGATAGACACCCGACAGTTTCACACTCAGCGAGCTGTAGAATTGTCAACTTCTTTGCCGCAGGTACAGAAGCATGGAGCATTCCCAACAGCGCCGCCGCGCCCAGTGAATCTAATCCAAGGTACCGTAGTTTTATGGACCTATTGACGTCGACGCCAGTAAGATCCCGGACCATCCTTTGAACCTGCTTATACGTTGACTCGTTGACTTGTCCATCGAAAGACTCTTGCGAAGACAACTCCTCCGAGACGGATTGTTCTGTTTGGAAGCATTGACAGCGTGCAACGCTAGAGCTTACAAAAGTGCAGACTTTTACGCCCAGGGATATACTGTGCGGCATGAGTGGTGGCACCAAAATGGAATTGATAAAGTAACCCAGCACAATGGTAATGCAAAGAATGATAAACACCTCAAACCATTGCACTGGGAAAGGATATTCTCCAGAAATTTCAAACCAATGCTCTCGATCCCAACCTCGTGTAGCGAGCCAGTAATATCTAGCAACGGCAATGTGTAGCAAATATACAGGATATCCTAGGGGTGCCAATGTTGTCATCACTTTGGAGGAGAAAAGCCTAGATGTGTATCCGGCACCAAAAGCCATGGAAGAGATCCAGAGAAGCATCAATGGCGCAGCTGCCCTTAGATATCCAAAGGCGCCCCCAAAGTTTGTTGGAAATCGTCCATATTCTTTGTGGTGGGGATCGGGCTGGATAAAGTCAGCAAACTCATTATACGTAATGCCGCATGCCCACACGTAATCTTCTCTTCCAGATGAAAACTTGCATTCTTCCTCTGGTAGAGACTCGCCAGGGCGCATCGCCTCGAAAGTCTCACCGTAGACACAGAGGCAATTTGGAGCCGCAGCAACGGCAACCGCAGCAAAGAACAGCAATACGCTGCAGCAATCGCAAACAATGCCCCAAACCTTGGAGTAATCTCGGACGCCCTCAACCAAAAGGGTGCCGGGGTCATCAGAGACTGGCGGCGCTTGCTGCAGTTCCTCAAGCTCTTTGTCACGTTTGTTTTCATAGTACTCAGCCACCCTTTGAAAGATGTATGCGGCCATCATTCCTGAAACAAGCATTGGGAGCCATGTAATGATGGACCACCCGATTGGGTAAAGAGGACCCCAAAATATGTCCGATGGGATAACCAAATACATAAGACCCCATAGCCCAAATGCAAAAATGCCGGCCACAATTAGTATTATTCCTTGAGTTCTCAGCTTTTGGCGCCGGAGGAAGTCGTCCATGAACGGAAACAACATCAGGAATGTGTAAAACGTCGACTGAAACCAAGTGTACTTATTGACATCAAAACCATGACCCATTCCAGTGACGGTGGCAAAGAGAAAGAACAGCGAGAAACTGATCCACTTGCTGATGCTCCAGGTCGTGTTGCCATCGTTATCAAATGCCTCAAACATTACGAATGCAGGAAAGTTGACTAGCTGAGACAGTACAAAGAGAGTATGCAGACTCCCAATTTTACTCCCGACAAAACTTGCCCATCGACCTTTGACGGACCGAGCAACAGAACAAGTCGTTTGAAAGGCTCCAATACCGAAGAAAATCAACATATTGGGTTGGTATGCTTGGAGTTTGACCCAAGGCAAATTGGGGTACAAACCAATGTGAACCTGTATCACGAAACATGCTGCAAGGAATCGCACACCATTGAGCGCTCCAGAGGGTATGACACGCCGACCATCCTCGCGTACGGAGTCTAACCAGTCCCACTTTCCCACCGGAATGTCCTCGTTGTCGTTACTTTTGACTGCAGAGGCATCTGTTCCGCCGGCATTGAATTTGCTGATCGATTTCAAAACTTTCAAGGCACCCGTGTCAACCGCTGTGACATTCAAGTGATTTGCCATTTTTGAGCGAATAAACTTGCCGGTGGAACCCATTGGTAGGGCATCTGTGGATTGAACAAACTTTATTTGCTGCGGCATTGACAGATTGTCCAGTTTCGATCGACAAGCTTCCATGATTCTCTCCTCCAATTGTTTTAGATAGGCTTCAGTTACAATTGCATCGGCATCTCGTGGGACGATTGCAACAGCTACTTCTTCACCCCAGAGCTCATTTGGAACCCCAAAGGCTACTGCTGTCGCCACGCCAACAACCTTTTCCACGACATCATCAATCTCATTGGGCCACACTTGCTCCCCTCCGCGTTTTATCATTTCTTTGCTCCTTCCCTTGATAAACAATCGACCTTGTCTATCCAAAAGGCCTCTGTCGCCTGTTTTGAGCCATCCATCTGCAGTATGAGTCTTCGATACATCCAAGCTCACATAGTGGGGGATCACTCCAGCACCCCTGACAGAGATTTCTCCCACCTCTTCAGAGCCATACGGTAGGACTTCATCAGTTTCTGGGTCGAGGATGCAAATACTCGTGCCCACAGAATACCCAACCGAATCGATTACTTCGCAGGGTGGAGTATTTCGGGCATCAATGGGTGCACTGGAACAAATTGGCATCGCCTCGCTCATGCCATAGGTTGGAATTACTTGGCACTGAAAGGCTTTGGACAATCGAAGCGCCATATCATGGTTCAAATGCGCGGACGCAGATCGAATAAATCGAAGCTGATTTGGAATGGAATTGTTATTTGCTTCTAAGTGCGCCTCGGCCATGAGTAGAATTGCCTTGTGCATCGAAGGACCAGCATAGTACCATGTTGGTTGTACTTCCTTGCTCGGTTTAGATACTAAATGATCCAAAAAGACATTTGGGTCTGAGAGTGGTCCTGCAAGTACAACCGAACCTCCACTCATGAGAACTGCAAGTAAATTACAGGCGATGCCACCAATATGGAAAAAGGGCATGGAATTGCAGTTGCAGTCTTTGCGCTTGAGCTGAAGAGCTGCCGCAATGCTAATACCCGCGTAGGAGAGCATAGACAGGGAAATTGGAACGATCTTAGGCTTGTTGGTTGTCCCGGACGTACGTAACAACATTGCGGTGCTCTTTGGGCTTCGTGTTATCTGATTCTTCGATTCAATGCTTTCATGAATACAAAAGTCAAAATTCTTGGGTTTCCAAATCGTGGTGAGGCTATCGTTGGTGTCGCCCTTGATTCTTTCCAGGACCGTCCATTCTAGCCTCCCGCAAACTCCGCAAGTCACAATACGTATTTCATTCACGTGACTGTGCAAGTATTCCAGTAAATGAATATTACTATCTTGACACTCAGTGATAAACCGATGGTTGGTTGTATAGGTTCCGTCTGAGTTTCGTTCAAGGACTGGAAGCTTTCCTTCAAGTAAAATGGGCTCGGACGCCACAAAAGAGGCACAATGAAGCTGTTTCATGGCTTCCAAAATTCGCAAGGTGGGCATGCGAGGATCTAATGGTACCGCTACGGCTCCTGCCGCAATCGTTGACAGCAACGCCATTGCCATGTGAGCCATATTTTCTGTCGGGAGTACAATTGCCACATTCACCTCTCCATCCTTATTGGTGGTAGGGATATTTTGAAATTTCGGGCATTGATTAATTTCGTCGTGCAGTTCTCGGTACGAAAGCTGGTCATACTGCAAGTCAGGGTTGCTGTTGTTCTCCTTTGCCACAGGGGTATAAAAGGCAACTTGGCAATCCGACGGAAACCATGTTTTCAAATCACAGGGGTCAATTTCTTGAACGTTTGTTTGCCAGTTAGATAGAGGATCATCAGATTTCAAGAGGCTTCTAAGAGAAGACACGTCGTTCACTTGGCTATCGACCTGCTGCATATCCGGATGAACTCGACCATATGGCTTGGGCTGCCCAGATATAGATCCCGCCTTAGTCTCCGTTGCATGTAACAGTTCTTCTTCTTGGTGTTGCGTCTGCTGATTGGAGGCATCCGAGATGTAGGAATCTGTCTTTGTTTCATAGTCTCCCGCGTCGCTATCAGGCAACAGCGAGTGACAAGATGCCCATGGTGGTAAACGAAAAGACGACATCACCTACAATAAATTGCAGATTCTGCCGTTTTGTGGGTGCCAGTTTTTACCTTGAATCTTTTGTGATGGATAGTGCGGGTTGTTCCACAAGAATATGGTTTTTGTGGAGAACCAAGACTCTAGAGATGTCAAAGTAAAAAAACCTTCTCCCCGCAAAAATACATTCAAAGTCCGGAACCGGATGTCTCGTCTCCCGAATTTACGGCAGGCCCAGAATTATCAGCGGCGATGGGAGAAGATTCAGTGGATGGGTCACGATGGCAAAATGGACTGGCCGAAAATCATGTATGGTGGATGGGACATGGTGTTAAAATAGCCGAAAATCTCGTCCAACAGTAACTTCCCTCGCGTCAAACTTTGCATTCACTATTGTGTGAGTGAAGTTGAGCTAGCCGCCCGGCTCGAGTGTGAAAAGTTTTACTGGTCGCACACGTGCTAGCCACTCAAACTAATAAATCCGAGTTTGACCACAACGATTTTGTGCAGGTTCTATCGGGACTTGCAAATTGTGGCTAGGAAGATTCAGCATGTGGAGTACTACTAGCTAGCTACTACTAGAGGGAAGAAACAAATCAACAGCTATCATGCAAGTTACGAGGAGTGTGCTTGGCGCGTGCTGCCATGTCGCAGGGACACGACAAATTTCATGAAAGGGATCACTGTGGCGCCGGCCCGTGGTGGAAGAAGGAGCGTCGGTGTCAACTGAACTCCCAAGCCTTTGCCACTTGACAGAGTGATAGCTGGCTGCTACTAACGTAGACAGCATACTCTAGCTGATCTTGTGAGTGCGTGGGCTACGTTTCGGCCGACAGGTCGTGGAACTTCTGTTGTGCCTGCCGTCAGTGGGTTGCTTCTCGATCCTCGGCCCCTATGCCAAGGAAGGACCTAAGTACTAACGATTCCACGCGGGTACAGTGGTACCCCAAACTGGGAAGCAATGTGCAGGCAGTACAGGCAGGACGAAGCTGGAACTGAATAGATGGCTAAAACTTAGTAGCTTAGTAACCAGGCAACCATGGTTGCTGCAACTTGAAGTTAAATACTTGAACTTGCGCTTACGCTTGCTGGCATGGCCGAACGTCAGCTCTACTAGAAGAGTGGTTCGCCCTTGAGAGCAGAGTTACTACTGCAAACCCAGCATTTGAGGACAGCGCCCCCGAGAGATCGCGCGTGGTCAGGAAACATGGCTTTATTCGAAATGCTCCACTTGCTGATGCCTTTGAAATTGATCTGGGATTAGTATATATTGCGTTTTGAGATTGGCTTCCTTGGGTGCTATGACCTATCAGAAAACCTAGTAGATTGAGAAGATTCAGGAATTTACCTACTGGTAGTAGCTAGCTGCAAGCAGGGTAACGTTTCCTTCGCACTGATGGTAAAAATATAGCGATCAGAATTGGGGACACTGATCCAATAAAGTATTGTACTTGGTTGCAAACGTTGCCATGCATTCCTTCTTGTCACCTTGACCAGCACAGTGATAGATAAAATCGCCTTTTTCAAAGTCATCCCCATAGGAGTTGATGGCACGTTTGGGAACAAAGGTGATTTCTTGTTTCAAGTCGTCGCTGACCATGTGCAGCGCTTCTCGAGAGCCAGATGTCAATTTTTCGCACTGTTGGTTTCGATGAATGAAGCACTCATCGGCAATTTCATATGCCGCTAGTATTTCGGTATTGTTGGGTCTCCGAGCTCCAGCAAGATAGGCTGCAATGGCGGCATTTTCGTTGAGGGGATGCGTCCACTCTGGGAACCAAAGTTTGTCGGCTCCTATTAAAATGTCTCTTGCCGCTTGCGTATTTCTCCACATCATTTGCCCCGTATTTATAACAAGAGTGTCCCCCGAGAACAGCCAGGAGGTTTTATCTTGCTCCATCTGGTCCATCAATGATTCCAAAGACTTAGTGCAGTTGGTAAAAAAGGCGTCTCCGTCGACCCAAAAAACATGTTTGTAGCCTTGATCGAACAATTAGCAGTATGCGGAATTTTTTGCCAACTGGGGTGTCGGTCGTCTAGGCTTTTGTTGAGGACTTCGCAATGATAACCCCATTTCGAACAATAGGCATGGTGGTTGGCATTGGAGATGCTGCTCTGATCACCTATGGCAACGGTCAGAACAGCCACATTTTTTCTTGTTGATGTGGTATTTTGTTCTGGTTCGTCCTGCTCTGATGGGTCCTGCATGGCAGTTTCTGGCGCCAAACGAAGTTGCCCTTCGTTTTTTCTTGGTGATGTGGTATTTTGTTCTGGTTCGTCCTGCTCTGATGAATCCTGCACGGCAGTTTCTGGCGCCAAACGAAGTTGCTCTGTGGCAACAGTCAGAACAGCATCATTTTTTCTTACTGATGTGGAATTTAGCTCTGATAAGTCCTGCTCTGATGAGCCCTGACCGGCAATTTCTGGCATCCAACGAAATTGCCCTGCGAAAACTGTGTACTGTCGGTAGACATAGCCAAGAAGAACGATAATCAGGAAAAAAACACTCTTTGCCCTTCTTGATGCTCTTGATCTCAATACCTCATCCGCCATTCTCCTCCCAATGTCTAACAAAAGGCAATATGGCGGGGGTTACTACTCAACTGGCTTGCACGAATTCTTCACTATTTCATCAAATAGAAATAGCTCCGTGAATTATGACTGTCCACTGACTGCATGAGTGGATTTCTTATTGGGCTATCTTCGGGATGCGTGCTGATGAAAAAAGTTGAATTAATAACCGGCGGTGTTGTGGGTCTTGTGAGCGAAATATTGGGGCGTGTTTCTTAACAACGCGGTAGAGTGGAATAATGGTCAAATGTGCACCTTTTACAAATCACAATACTAATTTTGATTGTTATCAAGTGTAAACAATTCATAGCAGCACCAAATCAATTTGGGACCCTAGTAGTAGGTCGCGTCATTTGGATTAGGATCTTCACCAGCTGTGCAACAGACTGGCTGCTCACGCAACATTCTCTTCTCTTCCAATGTGAGGAAAAAGGTGTCAATGTTCTTGCTGAAGCGGGCTTGCACTCCCTTAAATATACTATCAAATGAAGTTGCCAAAAGCAAAAAATAGTAAAAAGGAGTGTTTTTTGTGACTACGGCGGCCATGTTGAAGACACTTGACGACGGAATCATGGCACGGCGGCCAGGGACAGCCAAGCGACACAAAGTGACCACATGTTTTCGGCGTGGACTCGAAGAAGGAGTGAACCAACTCCCAGCTCTTTGGCACTTGACAGCTAGTTCATGTTAGCTAGCTACTCGCCACCATTATCCTCTGCCGGCACCAACTTTTGTGAGTGCGTACTGTCGGTAGGACTGTTGTGGGCCGCTTCTGCCCCAAAGTGGCGTCTAAAAAAAAGATCTGAAGATGCCACATGATGTGTGCGACTGCAGTGAAAGTGGAAGCATTGTCCGCCCACGACCGACGAAGCTGGGCTGAATACTAGTAGCCAGCCTGAGTGGTTGGTGCAAATGACTTCAGCTGCATCGACATGCTTGGCTGGTGAAAATCCCAACTAACACCGGCTAGAAGAGAGGTGCAACTTCGAGAGCAAACTTTCCGTTTGCCTACTACCTACCTGCCTACACAGCTAGGCAGTGCGAAAGTAGGGTTAGCCGAGAACATTGACTTGAAGCAGTCGAAACTGCCTCTTCCTTTCGTGGCTCCGGTCGAGCCTAGTCAGCTGCGGCCGGCACCGTGACCCGGCCCCGGCTGCTGGCTACCAATGAGGCTACTGCTACTAGCATTTTAGAAGCTAGGGCTAGCTCGTGCTTTCTGGTGGTGACGGCCCACTGGCAACTCAAAGCGGATGGCAAGCAGTGAAGCTTATTATTTTAGTCGTCATGTGGGTGCAGTGTGACTGGTTCTCTCCGGGCGGCATGATGTTCCTTTTGCATTTATTCGGCATAAGAAGTGAGTGTTGGACTGTCAGTTTTGGCTGCATCCGGCGGCCACCCACCCGGCTACTTCCATGACTAGCTAGTAGGTAGTAGCTAGATAATAAGACCAAAGTATGGTGCCGATGGCGAAGTGCAGTTGAGTTCCATGCAGCACAATGTTCCTTTTCCGTTTGTGAACGCTGGGCAGAGGAAGTTAGCACTCCAGTTGTGTTGTGGACCACGCACTTCGACACTCATCAACTGGGAAGTAATGCTCAAACTACGTGCGAATGAAAGTACATCTCCGAAGACCGAATAAATGTAGTAGTACCGGTACACTAAACTCGGTAGTGCAGCATAAAAGCATAATTCCTGTGAGTCAGTAAACGATACTTCGCCGCGCTACGTGCTAATTGGACTCGTTAATGATGGTTCCTTCCGTAGGCTCTTCTACAGTAAACCACGCGCGACTCATATTTAAAAACGAATTTTAAAATATCATAATGACCGTTGATCGTGAGGCGCGCCTCCTCTCACAAAGTTGCTTGGAGTAACACAAGCTGCAACACATTATTCATTTTAGCGATGAAACTGATGAAACTGATGACATAAAACGGACAATCGATTTGACCCACAGAAAAATACTTCGCTCACATCTGAATTACGTTATCGCACTTCGAGCACTTCCTTTTTGCTTCTCGTTCAGTTCGCCCACAAGAACTAACTACACTGACTGTATCATTTTTGATCGCTTGCTATCTATCTACCTCTCTCATCTACGAAGTTAGCTTTGAGTTCCACGTTTGCTACTCTAAACTTTATTATTTTGAAAGGAAACGAAAACGTAACGAACTGAAAAATGAATGTCTCAAATACGAACCACGATGAGGAAATGATTTCGGCAACTCCGCTCTACAAGACTCCTCCAAATCCCATCAGCCGAAATCCCAATAACAATAACAACAGCAACCATGAGGACTCCATGATGGACATTTCCGCCAGAGGAGGACAACCATTCGAGACTCCCAATAATAACAACAACAGCCACGCTCCTCGTGACGTTCGACGTCCGACTCTTCGCCATCAGCATAGCTATGCAGGACATGAAGTGGCTGGTCAAGTGGTTCCTCCTCGAGCTCCCAGTGGTCGTCCTTTCTTGGCTACACGCCATTTGTCGATTGAAGAATTGGATGACGACATCAACAGTAACAGCAACGTGGACGCTGCTGGTCTTGACATGGCCATGATGCACGATGAAACGCCCAATCCTAACAACAGCAACAGCACGGATCACTCCTTTCTTCTCATGCCTACCAACGAACACGGCTTTGCCATGCCTGCTTTTACTCCTACAAACACCAGCAACAACAATAACAATGCTAGTACCAGTACCACAGCTCCAACGGATGATGGTCAACGCCAACAACCACCGCAGCAACCTGGTTCACAACCAGAAACCGCTGAAGAACGAGCTCGTCGAGAAGAAGAAGAATCCATTGCTCTCGCACAAATGCTCATGGCCGAAGAAGCCATGGCCTCGCATCGTATGAGTGCCGATTTTTTGCGCATGAATTCGGATCAATTTTCGGCCGAGGACTTTGCCGCCTTGCAAAATGCTTTGCAAGAAGAAGATGCCGAAGACGATGACGACGACCAATACTTGGGGGACGCGGGGGAGGACGATGAGGATGATGAGGGAGTGGACAACATGTCCTATGAAGCCTTGTTGCAATTGGGAGAACGCATGGGTGATGTCAAGACGGATCGTTGGACGATGATTGCTCACAAGGAAATTGCCAAATTGGAAACCTTTCAATATGATCCTGCGGTTACGGCAGCTGCTACGGGTACGGGTACTGCGGGAGCAGCATGTTGTTCCAATATTGATGACTCGGAAATCAAGTGCTTGGTGTGCCAGTTCGCTTACGAAAAGGGGGAGACGTTGCGACGATTGCCTTGCAAGCATTGCTTTCATCAGGAATGCATTGACGAATGGCTCAAAACCAAAGACATTTGTGCTTATTGTCGCCAAAGCATTTGCACCGAGAGTGAAAAATGAACAACTAAAAAGAAACGCTGCACGTACTGTCTTATATGGCACTGCCTTTGGCCCATCGTTTCATGCGCTAAACGAGATGAATTTTGCTTTGGTTGGACAAGCTGCTGTTTTTCCTGGCGCTACACGGGACAATAGTACTGCATTTAATTACTTTGTGGATCTCTACTAGTTTGAAGGATTGCTCTCCTCCACAACCGTGCAAACATCAAATGTAATACGCTCCTGCTACTTAAGAAATTTCGCAAATAAAATCCTAGAAGTACACTAAAGAACAAAATTGGAGCCTTCATAGTTTCTGTTTAGTAGTGGCGGCTAAACTACATGATACAACTTTTGTCATTGGAGTTGCAGCCTTTTCTGTAAGGTTCTTGTTCAAGGCAGAGAACACCTAGAAGCAACGAAGACAAGCTTGACAAGTACATGTAGAAAGTACACGTGGACTCACTCCTTCTACAGAACTATTATAAACTGACATCTTAACTCATTCGACCGTGATAGGGTGTCTCGTGCACTGCATGCAAGAACCCGTCGGTGCCGCAGTTTTTCTAGTCAGTCTTGCCGCATTTGCACGAACGAGCTTGCTCTTCAGCAATTTCTTGGAAAATGATTTGCAATCCTTTGTCTTCGGGTAGGCGTGATTGTTGGTAGGCGACGGCACTACTCTGTCGGTGGAGCATCATACTAGTAGGGCGTTATTGTCCTACTAGCTCGCTAGCTATTGAAGTGGTAGGCGAGAAGTGAGAGAAGTCTGAGGTAGGAAGGATCGAGCAATTAGGGTTAGGGTACTTTATAAATTTCGGAACACTACGTAGCTCTATTAGTGCCTGTTCCGCCAAGGACTATGACGGGTGTGTCGCTGGGTCAGTCGCAGCAAGCGCACCGCCAAACCGCCGAAGTCTCTATGAAATTAACGCACAGTTAAGTAAAGAGCGTTTGGTTTAATCAGCGGGCTTCAACAAGAGGACGAACGAAGGCGACAGTAGTAGACACAACCTAATTAAACAGCAGCATGGCGAAGCCGAGAAACTCAAAATCTATTCATCTACAGGAAAAGATAAAATGAGCAGTTTTTTATTCAAGTGCAACTATCGGTTCTCCGTGTTCATGGCTCTGATCATGCTACTTTGTCCTCGGTTGTTGGAGGCCCGAGAGGACAATGCGGTGAATCGACTCTTTTGCCTTGCTCAATTTGCCTTGTTTGACTTCCAGATTTTTGAATTTGACCGCTATGGCGAGTATTTTAATGACGATACGGTTCTAGAATTGGCTCAAACAGGAAGCTACATTGGCGCGGAGGCAATTGAAGAATATGTTCGATTTGGATCTGACTCGTCGAGTTACATTCTAGAAAATCTCGAATTGGACCAGTTTAACGAAGTCAAAACCGCCTCGGATCCTCTCACAGGAGAATGCGTCTTAAACGTCGTTGCCTCTGTTTCCTACATCTTTAACAAAACCATCACCAAAGAACGAGTTCATTCAGTCCCAGCAATGCTAAAAATTTATTATGATCCCGGAAGTCACTTGAGTTTTGGCAAGGAAGTCGAAATAAGCCGTGTCAATATTTATTACGACGCACAATTCTTGGAAGGGTTATTTGGAGATGTACTCATTACGGATCCGATGCAAGAATTTATCTGCCAAACCTTGTATGACTGTGGGGAAGAGGAATGGGCACTACAAGGGTTCGATTCAGTGTTGGACTGTCAATATGCCCTTTCGGCCCTTCCCCCCACGGGCCCGGGGGGCATTGGAGATGTGACGGGGAATAACCAGGGATGCCGCGCACTCCATGCCCAACTGGCACAAGCCTCTCCCAAAAAACACTGCCCTCATATTTCCTTCGTTCCATTTGCCGATCCGGATGGTCTGATAAAATGCCAAAATCAGGGAACCGTCCAGGTTTCCGATTTGTTTGACGAAGGGGATCTGGCGTTTTTTAATAAACGTGTTGCGCAATTGGGCTTTGACGTGAATGCAGCTTTTCATATTTGTAATTGTGACGAAGACGGCGGATGGGGCGATGATGCCTTTGTGGCCCTGTGGAACGGTTTTTGGGATATCGTGCCGTTGGTCCCCCAGACGTGGCCCGTGGGAAAGCTGCCCATGTGTACGCTCTGTGGTCGTGACAAATTGGCAATCAACAGCATTAGCGAGGTGGCTGAAGTGGAGGAGACACTATAGTACCACCGACTCGGTTTAAAAGCCAAAATATCAGAAAAAGTTGTCTCAAACAATGGCGCACTTTTGTTCCCTTTGTTGCCTCGGTTGATGGAATGCTTGCCCCTGAAACAATCAACAGTCTGCAGTGTTTTGCCTGGCTACTCAGTGAAAAACGGCAGTGCCCCTACTCTGTCACCTTTGGTTGCATTGAATCCAGAATGGGCATTGCAATCATCCAAGCCACCCACCTCTACCTCGGAGGCACCCATGTGAAGAGTTGCCTTTCTAAGCTTATGGTAGATAATTGTTATGTAGTTTAAAAGGGAAAGGATTCTCTATGGTTTCACAATTGGGCCTTTTTCTTCAATTATTGCACGGGTGGGAGGGAAGAGGGTACTCACGAAAAGGTGAGGGCAAAGATATGCACCAGTAATACTTACTAGTAGTACTCTATCAATAATAGTACCAGGAGGTCGTACGTGAGCCCAGATTTGGACGCACTTGGGCTCAATTGGCGTGCGTGCGTACTTGGCTCACTCTTGGCTCAACCAAAAGTGAGCCCAGAAGTGAGCCCAGAAGTGAGCCAGTCTGGACCCACACTCGTCCACGCTAAAACAAATGAAACAATCGAATGCACTCATCACTGTGTCACCATTAGTACTGCACAGTGCTGTACAAGCATTGCACTCATCTCACATTTTCCAAAAATAACAACAACAAATAACAAACAACAATTATTGTTACACACAAAGCAATAGACGATGGCCGCAAACTTACTGGCTATTACACCAGACCAGATGCCATTTAGAGGTTTGAAGGCTGTGGGTGTGACCAGCGAAGAACAACAACGAAGATTCAGGTCATCAAATTGCACTAATTTCAAGAGCCATTACGGCGTTCATCCCAACCACGCGTCCACGGTGTGGAATGACCTGCTGACAACCACTACACCTGCTGCCCGAGTCCATGAAGACGATGCCAATTTGCTAGGATTCTTATGGGCGTTAAACTTTCTGCGCATTAACATGAGTCTAAGGGTCCGTCGCTCTTTGTTTAGGTGGAAAGGCGACATCAATCTCATGGGAACCACAA
>Ga0163148_10002968_pt1 | contig 19469 bp, 18 predicted proteins | sample OliLakLV19MP7P2_FD_148606 | JGI IMG/M metagenome (GOLD analysis project Ga0163148, IMG submission 148606) | Freshwater microbial mat bacterial communities from Lake Vanda, McMurdo Dry Valleys, Antarctica- Oligotrophic Lake LV.19.MP7.P2 | ecosystem: Environmental > Aquatic > Freshwater > Lake >...
CCGTGAACGCTTACCTTACCATGGAGGAAACACATGTAACCCCCTGGTTTTAATGTATTTCTCAGTGTCCACCGTGAACTCCGTGGTAAAAAAGCTCTTCCGCCCTATTCATTGACCAGATCCTGATAAATCTTTGCGCACCTTCATCTTATAACCGTCCATAACCTTTATAGAGAGGTTGTTTAATGCGCATAATGGGGGAGTCCTAAAGCATGATACCTAAACGAAAGATCGTTGAGATCTCCGATAGCCCGACTGTAGGGACTCCTACAGGGGACGAGCCTCAGAAGCACACAGCATCGATAACGCCGATTCGTAAAGCTGAGGGCCAGCCCGCCACAGATAAAGTGATTGAATTTCGCTTGGATCTCTCGATTACGGAGCCTCAGGTCGCTCCCAAAGTCCCAGCAAAGGTTGCCAAACCCGTGCCCCGCGAAATCGACGGTGGAGTGGTAAATTCACAGTACGTATCCGACTATGTTCCAGAGCATGTTGGATTTGATCGCTTGGGTGGACCTGAGGAACTTGCAATAAAACTGGCCCAGGTTGGTTACCAGTGCTTGCCGTTTGTTGCCTCGCAGATGGCGCTGTTACTAAATACGCCGAGCTCTAAGATCAGATCATTGTTATTAGAGGGACCATCAGGATGCGGTAAGAGCTTCATGGCTAAATCGCTCGCTAAGATTAGTGGCGCAGAGCTGATGTGTTTAAGCTGCTATAAAGGCATGCTGACTCAAAATCTAATTGAATCACCATCGACCTTGGCGATGGTCAATGCGATGGCTGGAAAGACTAACGCAGCTGCGCATGAGTTAATCAATCTCGGAATCTTGTCGCGCGCATTTCTAAAGTCGCAGACCCAACCGGTGATCCTGTTAATCGATGAGTTGGATAAACCTGATACGGCGATCGACACATTCTTCTTAGGACCGATTCAGGATTCACGAATCTGGCTGGAGTCACGCCCACCGATCGACGCCGACCCAAACCGATTACTAATTATCTTCACCAAGAACTTCAATCGAGTGCTCGATGAGGCGCTACTGCGCCGCGTGCACCCAGTTAAGATGACCTATCTAGATTCGAACCTCGAACGCAAGATCCTTGCCCCGCATTGTCATCCCCAATTAGTCGCCAACTTAGTGTCTGTTGCTGACCGCATGCGTAATAGCGGCGGTGCGTATGAATTTGAAAGGCCCCCTGCGCCGGAGGAGCTCTTAACAGCAGGACACTATGTGTCGCAACTTTTAGAATGGAAGATGGCCGATTTCAGCGTAGTTGGTAAAGCGATCTGGGCAATTTTAGCTAAGTCGGAACACGATCGCGCTGTGTTGGAGCACATGATGCGCTTCCATCCCGATTTTATTGATCCCCTGTGCGGCGATGCGCGAAACGCCTCAGTTGATGAGATATACAAGCGACTTGGGCGGATCGTATTGACCGATATCGTTGAGGATACTGAAGCCAAAGCGCGGGAAGCGGCTTGGAAGGAGATGGAGAATTTTTAGACTAGTTGAGTTTTTGCGGGGGATCGGCGCCAAACCCTCGGCGTGCCCAAACCCCTATCAATTTCCCTGAAATAGCGCTACATTTACTCTCTATGCGTGTAACCAAGTGGGGAGAATTCGGGATTCTATGCTGCCTTTTTTTGGCCCGTAAGGGATCGTTTGCGGGGAGATCAGATTTAGAATCGCCAGATTCAGCAAACTCTACCCCAATACGTTCTACCGGAGCCGCCGAGATCGCCCAGACACACGGTCTGCCTCTAGATTATGCCCAACAGATCCTGCATCGCTTAAGAAAGGGAGGGGTAATCGCCAGCGTTCGTGGACCTCACGGGGGCTTCTACCTAGCCAAATCGCCCGCCCAGACCTCGCTAAAGGAGATTTTGTTCGCAGCGGAGGGAGATACCTTTAGTGTAATCTGTGAGCATAACGGTGGAGTTAGTGAGGGTTGTGGCAATTCAGAATTAGAGTGTGGCCTACGCTCGATCTGGCATGAACTACAGGATGTCATCAATCAATTTCTATCTGCACGGAACCTCCAGGATCTAATCGATCGTGAAAACGCATCAGGGCGCAAACAGATCTTTTCAGAATTAGTGCCTGGACCGAGCCATTTGCAGCGCAATCAGTCCGCAATCAGCCCTCTGAGAAGGATTCGGCAGCGGTAAAGGTCGCGGGAGAGATTATTACTTAGGCTCTCAGAAGTAATATCGTAGTCCATGGAATAATCGCAGCGATGATATAGACCGCGATTATCGTCTTCATTGCGAACCGCAGCCAAGAGACTGAACGCGCTAGGTGACACAGAACTACTACAACAACTAGCGCAACAGACTTAAGTAGAATTAGTGCCGACTGTGGGCCGAGCTGATGCATTGCGTAGCGCACAAACCCATTAGCCTCTGCGCCCAAGCCGAAGTGCGAAACCCCTAAGTAGGTCAGGACTCCATCCATTACCTGCAAGGCTGCAAGTAGTACTCCTAAAACGATAATCTCTTTGGTAATTGGTTGGGTATCTTCATTGGCTGCTGTGATGTCTATAGCAGCAGCTCTAGAGCCAAACGCCTGCGAGTTATTCGTATCAGCCGTAGTAGTTGAACTTATCGAGAAAGCTAGTTGTGACATATAAACACCCCTTAAAAACCTTGGCGTAGCTTTTTTATAGCTTACGACTCTTGAAAGGTAGTCTGGGGGAGACGGGGTTTTGCTTCTTAATACTGAACGGTTCCCGGGGACAGGGAACTCAGGATGATTGCCCAAAAAATCAATATCAACTTAAAATTGTTAAGGAACATAGGAATTGTACGGAATCAAACTAGTTTCAGATTACTGCACCCACGGCAACTCCAACTCCAGACTTCGCAATACCTCCCACACCTCGGTCTCGGGCGGGGTTAGTACGATATGTGCAGCACTAGGAACTGCTGGGTCAGTCAGGTCTTTATCTTTTGGGTATAGATCTCTGAAAAACTGTACCGGATTCTCAAGGCTATTGGCGGCAACCTCGTGGACGGTATCGCCACCGATCAGCTTCAGGCCATTGGTTAGCGATCGAGCATCGCGCGAGACAAGCACGATCTGATGGCCATTAACACTAACAAAGGCGGGGTCTTGGCCGGTAAAGGGGATGTAGAGCTTCTTCATGTGGCTAGCATTAAGCATTGTTAGTACTTCTTTCAAGATAGATTATCTCTCTGGCGAGTAATCTACACCTTTGCAAGGTGGGCAGGTGGGCACCAGGGTTAGAGATAGAGCATGAGTTCCAGGAATTAAGGGGGAATCGCTAATTACTCTGACTCCCAACCTCAAATGTGACCCTAGAAACACTCCTGAGGCTGAGCGCTATCTCCATCGTATCCCAGCGTCGCCATTCCGATTTCAGGAGCGGAACCATTTAAAACAACATCTGGGGAGCATGGCGACATTCCGGCCTTTCCGTTAATGATTCCTATAGAGGAATTCACTCGCATCAACACAGCGGCTTTAAACTGCGGCGCCCCGATGAGCATAAAGGCGCCAATGATTAAGGCGGCTGCCAAAGCATACTCGGTATGCAGAGCGCCCATTTGGGAGTTAAAACTTCGCATTAGAATTTCACTCCGTTAGCAAAGACCTGATCCTTCATAAACTGATGTGCGGCGGTTCTGATGTTGCGTTCGGGATTATTCTCGCTCAGCAGATAGGCCCAGAATTTTGCGAAGAGTTGCGAATCTTGATAGGGAACCCAAATATTACTCGCTGCACCTGGTATTACACCCAGGAGGCCAGCATATTTTTGGTCGTATGGGCTAAAGACTATCAATTGGCGAAAGCGGTCATCGACCCCTTCATCGTCCGCGGGATCGCCAACATCTTTCACGATATTGGTGTCAATATAGAACGCCTTGCGCAGAAGTTTGATCGCTCCATTGCTAGCGTCGATAGCATTTGCGGGCATGTATACTATCGTCATTCTACGGTTCCGTAGTCCTTTGTTTTCAGGCTGCTTGAAGGCCGTGAAGATAGTCTCTGCCTCCTTAGGGAACAGTCTGGTGTGTAAGACGAGGAGAACGTGAGTCGAATTTTCGACCTGCACCGGAGCGTTTGGAGCGTTTACAGCTAAGGTAATGGTAAGAGCCAATCCGGGGGAGTTCTTAATCCATCCCTCTTCCGAATTACCAAGGGCAGTAAGCAGTCCGATCAGGTCCGGCTTAAGATCTAGTGATGGAGTGTTCGGAAGAGGTGCGATTGCTCCAGGCTCCGGTTGTGGGGGCTTAGCCGCTACTCGATACGAGGGCCCAAAATCAATCTTAAAGGCGTTTATCGCCGGTGCGCGCTGAATCGAACCGATCATCCCAACCACCTCAGCCCCATTAAGGAATCTGTTTCCATCCTGCCACCCTTCAGAAGGACTGGGTGGATTCGGATTCGCTGGAACATTAGGAGGTATCCATGGATAAGCTTTGGCGTGTAAATTAAGGAGTCTGTTGGGTAGAACGTTGGCAAGTCCCGCTAGTGGCCAATCGTAGCTACCCGAGGAATTCTCAGAATCTGTAAAACCTAAATTGCCAATGAATGGAGAGAGCGAGGGAAGGTGAATACCCCTAAAATTAATACCTTGGGGCGTGGTATAGCTATTGCGGTAAAGCATATAACATTCACGTAGCTGTTCAGCGAGTAGAGCATGATGCTGTAGTTGGTGTTGGTTCGGAGTCTGACCGAACTGCGGAAATGGTGAAACAACTCCGTAAGTTTCATTAACTATTGGAACGGGAACGAATTGGGGTTCGTATCCAACGATACCGGCGAAATCTTTCGGGGATCGATAGACTACGAAGGGTAGTTGAAACGTAGCGTTAGTGAGATCCTGAGGAGCTCCCGATTCCGCGGGTGTAGAAAAGGCATTTAGATTCACAGGAAAGTTCTTCCCATTGGGCATCATACCAATCGTATCGATATCTCGATCATAGGGCGGCACCAGATAAAGACTAGTTGCGTTACGCAACGAGCCGGTACGGCTCGCCAATTGCACGACCGTCGCTAGAAATTGATTACGTACGAGTATTAGGGGATTCATGCAGGAGGCCAGGCGCTCTTCACGTTGGCTAAGTACTAGACCATGATCAATTGGGTTTGCTAATGGATGGTCCTGAACGAAGAAATTGCTTGTTGGTTGACCGTTTGCTTGGATGATAGCGCGGTCGCTCACCTCAACTGACCCGGCCTTGGGAGTCGAGGATGCGGGAGGCACGTAGTTTTTTGTGCTCGACATAGCATTTGTGCGATAGAGCTTTACGAGGCAGGGAGATTGTAGTGGATTACATCCAGCAGGCTGGTGGTGTGTATAAGACTGATAAGTCGATTCTTTTAGAAAAGCTGGCACAGCGGACCTGCCAGTATAGGGTGCCGGGACGACTAAGGAGGCTGGATCGTCGGCGTCTGCATGGTGATTGAACCAAAGTAAAGGATCGTACCTCTCAAGGAAGTCCTCGTTGTAGCCGAATTCGTAAAGGAACTCCCCTCCTAGGTTATCTGCCGCACTTGAAAATCTAAAGCGCGGATCGGCAGCCTCCGTGGTCATCTGTGGTGCTATAGCAACGGTCAGGCCATGCACTGGAACCCCCGCAACATTGCGCAGGGTCTTGGCCATCACTGCGCGAGACTGCAGGCTTGAGATCTCGCTACCCCCCATTAGTCTATTTAAAAAGTATAGTCCCGTAACCTTGCCGTGAACCTCACATCCGATTGCGATAGATTGATCTTTCTGCCCAGACCAGAATTCAGGACTAGCTGGAAAGCGTCCGTTGAGAAATTCATCAACATAGGACGTGGAAACATCATCCCCCGACGTTAGCGACACATTTCCGTGAAAGACGCAGTCTCCACCATCATTAATCCCATTGCATTTTTCGATTCCGAGCTCAGTAAAACTCCTTGGTGTCTCAACTATGCTTTGGTCCTCCCCGGATATTGCTGGATCATATGTCGGGATAATCAGATGTGCGGCGGTAATCTGAACATTAGGTATCAGATCTGAAGTCAGCGATTGACCGGTCTGCGAATCATATGTCAGTGCATTGAGGCGTTGGCTAAAAGAGTACGCAGCCTCGGTTGGCGTAATAGATGAAACGGCGGTACTGCGGCAAAGTTCATTGGTGAATCGCCTTAGGTCGACGGCTGCTTTACGTGCCATTACCGTATCAACTCCAAGCACAAGTAGGATCATCAGTAGCGCACTACAGACAAGTGCTACCAGTGGGATAATCACCCCAGAATCGTTGATAGGTCGATGTCTAATGTTCATCCTCTGAGGGCTCCCGCCAGCTTCTTATAGTCTGAATCAATAATCTTATGGCGACTTAAAATAATTGGAGCACCACCGTTTGAGCTGCCGGTGCCACTCCAGATACTGAGTAGGCGCATGATCGGTGTTATAACTCCCAGATCGGGGGCAAGCTCACAACGGATACCGAAAGTTGTTGGGGAGTATCCAAAGTTTATTAACTCCGATTCGGGAACGAAGGTGCATTTTACGCAACCGATGCCTCCACCCTCAACCTCAGATTTGGTGGGATCGCATGGGAAACGCACTGTCGGTCCGATTCCGTGCCTGATTTCCTGTAGGGCATATATCAGAGCATATAGGTATTTGCGATCAGCCCCGTACTCCTCCTGTCCACCACAACCGCTTTCAAGGATGCTTGTAAGATTGCAGCTTGAGCTCCCAAGACTTTCCCCAAGACTTTCTTCTATCCATTTATCGTAGGTCGCCTTGGCGACTTCTGGAGTAATCCTGTGGGAGATGTATTTAAGAACTGGCTCAAGGCCGCCTTCATTAAAATTTTCAACCGCCCCAATCGGCGGGCTGCCGCCAAATAGCTCACTCTCTGACCGCGATGCCGCCAGGCGCACTGAGTTGCCCACGGAGCTTGTAAGTACAGCTCGGGCCTGAGAAAGGGAGGCTGTGAGAATTGCAATCATGATTCCGCATAGGAGGATAGGGATCGCGATCGAGAGTTCAATGAGAACGCCGCCACGTTGACTGTCGCACACAATTCCCTCGATTGGTTGTTGTGACTTCATAATTGCATCACATCTCAATACCGTCATTAACTTCGGATGGCGGACTCGGAATCTCCGACGACAACTCATTCTCCAACTTTTGAGGCCCAACCGTTGGATACCCCAATCCACAATCTCGGACGGTAATTTGCGAGCCCGGGAGGTCACGATGGATTACTACTACGAACTGATCACTACACCCCAGACTAACCAGTAAGGGACCGCAGGCATCGGGAAGAGCTTGTGACATGCAAGAACTTGAGTTAGTGAGAGATGTGGCTGAGATAATATTTTGCTTGATAGTTCCAATACATCCGGTCCAACTCGAAGCGTCCAATTCAGGCGCAACTTTAACTAGATGAACACAGAAATCAACCTGATTCTTGGTTCCCCAAGTGCTTGATGCCCTAGATATCCTCTTGGCAACATTCTTTAGCAACGTCTTCTGTGTGGATCCTGAAAGTGACCCATTTAGCTCCGGCGCTCCGCGTTCATCTTTAATCACTAATTCATCCAACTGAACTAAGCTTGGTGCGACGAGCATTGTCGCTGCAAAATCGATCTCACGATCTGCCTGGGATACTCCCATCGCCCCAAAGAGAGCGACCGCCGCAAATATCCCTGGCATAAGGGCTGCTATAGTGAGTGCTAGCTCAACTAGGGAAGTTCCCTGTTGATCGCTAGCGCGGCGCGTCAGTTTTGCTAATCGATGGGAATACTTGGTCCTGGCCATACCCTAGGTAATCGCCAGCTTTGCATTAAATGTTTAGTATAGCGGTTTGCAAAAGTCGCGAGCGATATAATAGCTTTTGCAAACCGCTATAGATTCGCTGGAAGCGAATCAAATCAACAACCTATAGCGATTAATATCAAAAGGCTTGCCAATATTTATTGGCACCGACTTTTGATAATCGCTATAGAATACCAGTTCAGGAGCTCAATTAGTTAGGATAGTATACCGATATACATAGAGTGAGGACTCAGGTGGCGAGAGTAGGGGATATGAGATCTCGTTTATTGGCGCCCTAAGTTCTGCAGCAGATTAGTTTTATAAGGTGAATACAAGAAGGACTGTTTAGGCTTCCCCGTGCGAGGATTACGTAGGGGTTTCTCTCCCAGCTAAGAGTAGGCTATGTCCAGTAAGAGTGATCTATACCCGGCCGCACATTTCGCAAGCGGTGATTCCTCGGACTACTGTCTAGTCGATACCCCGCGCTCGCGACGGCTTAGTCAGATGGAGCGTCTAACTTTACTGGGTGGCGCGGACCTGGAGCGCGCAATCGAGATGTTTGCGCGGCAACTTAGTAAGCCACCACCATTGGGGAAGATCTCAAAGATTGATCGGGATCAGATTACCCTGGCGCATTCGTTCTACGGTTCGGCACTTTGGCGCGAGCAGCCGCATCGATTCTTTGTGCGCCCAACGCAGTGCCCCAATGTTGCTGAGACCCTTATTCACGGATTGCGAGACGGAGAGGTAGTCGATCTGGAGTTCGCGAGCGTCTATAAACCGGCGCACCCAGCATTTCTCAGTACTGCTGCTCGTGAAAGCGAGAATGCCACTGTGCATGCCCGCTGGTGGCGCCACTCGAGTACTCCACGGGCTACGATGGTAGCCGTGCATGGTTGGACGATGGGAGATCAACGGATTAATTCCCTAGCATTTCTTCCGGGACTATTCTACGGCCTAGGGATCGACGTGGTCTTGGTTGAGATGCCCTACCATGGGCGCAGGCGGCCACAGAGTTTAGGCTCCGAGCTAGTGTTTCCCGGTGCTGATCTAATTCGCACCAATGAAGGATTAGGCCAGATGATCTCCGACCTGCGTGAGCTACGCATGTATCTCGAGAACCGCGGCGCTCAAGATATCGGGAGTATCGGAATGAGTCTGGGAGGATACTGTAGCGCGCTTTGGGCTGCGCTCGACGGCCTAGCATTCTGTATTCCGATCGTCCCGCTTGTTTCAATGGCTGATCTATCCTGGAAGATGCTGCGCGAGACCCGCAGCGCTCCGCAGTTGGCAAAGCTCGGGGTAACCCGCATGATTTTGCGTGAAACCTTCACTGTTCACTGGCCCCTAAGCTACGGACCGTTGCTACACCCTGAGCGGGCGATGATCTTAGCCGCGCGTGACGATGCGGTAGTGCCGCCAACTCAGGCTAGAGATTTATGGAAACACTGGGGAGAGCCGCGAATTGAGTGGCTGCACGGAGGACACGATGCCCATACTCGAGATGGAAAAGCGTTTGGCGCAATAGTTGATTTTTTGCGTGGATTGAAGTTTGTGGGGTAGTCCATTCGACTTGTAACTGGTCAGCACTTAAAAAATGTAAGCGTTCACGGGGGTGCAAAAATCGTCGCAAATTTACAGATTGGGTGCCTTTTTATTCGCCGAAGGCGCTCCCGGAGGGACAACAAGTAACTGGTCAAAAAAAGACTGCCCCGATCAGGGGCTGACAAGAAAGATCTGAAAGTGAACAAAAGCGTAAACATCCAGGATAATCACCACATTAGGTTTATTCATTAAAACATGCTGACCAGTTACTCAATTTTCACCACGAAGTGCACGAAGACCACGAAGGGGCGCCCCTTCGTGGTAAAAACGCTACTTCTGATACATCTGATAATCGCTATGCACTAGCGATTCGGTGAGCTAGAAGATCCCAGGGGTGCAACCTCAGTATCATTGCCAGCCGTTCCAGGCATCAAACTATCCGGAATCTTAAATTTAGACTTTGGAACGCGCTGCTCCAAACGCATCACACTATTGCGGCGCTTCTCCTGCTCCGCCAGGATCCGGTTTCTTTCGCGCTGTTTCGTAGCTTCGGCTAGTTTCTTGGCGCGTTCCTTATCGCGCTCCGCTTGTATCTGCTCACGACTCTTCTTTGGTACGATCGGCTTGCCACGTTTATCAAGTGGCCAGGGTGTTGGGGTTATCAGTTGACTGCGATAGCGGTGTGGAACATCCCTTATGCTATCAGCAAAATAGATATTTCCAGACTCATCGATATAATTCACTGCTTGGGATAGAGCGATATTTGGGATAGCGAACAATAATGCGCTGCAAAGCGCGCCGTAGAGGAAGCCGTATCTGAACTTCATGAGTGCAATATTCAGCATTATTCTATTGATTTCAATCCTCTATTACCCCATCCGCGCGAAGAATCCGTTTAAGATATGAACCAATTTGTAGACTAACGGATCTATGTAAGGAATATTGAAGAACGGCATACCCATAGATAACATCACTATGCGGAGTGCAATAAATATACCGAAAAGCTGCAGGCACATTATGAAGTTGGCCTTTAAATTCGAGCCGCCCCCCTTAGAAAATCCTGATGGAGAGTTTCGCGAACCAAAACCCTCAACACGCGGGGAGCGGTGCTGAGATGAGAATGACGGTGGACGTTGGGCAGCCATTGATGATACCGAAATTTGAGCTGAATTAACGATGCTATTTAAACGTGATATCCGCAGTACCGTCCAATCATATTGCCCTCGCCAAGCTTAGGCAATTGCTTCATTTATGCGCTAGAGCGTAAGAATTATTTTCACCACTGAGAACACCGAGCCCACTGAGAAAGGCTGATTTTATTGGTCCTTTTCGCTTTTCTCTGTGTTCTCGGTGTGCTCGGTGGTGAATTCTTTTTCCTAAAACACACCAATGGGTTGGAAGTTTTACGCTAACGCCCTATTTATGCGCTGTGCTATTCACGGGTACCGCCCCACCAGATATCGCGATCTTAATCTAAGCTTGCACGTCGTCGCTATCCAAAGGAAAGAAGCCATCGGGTATTGCACCGATAAGTTTCTCTACGGAATCGGTCTTAACCCGCCAATCTGAGCCCAACTTAAAGCCCTCGATGGTTCCCTCCTGTATTAGATCATAGACCTTTGGGCGATGTATCCTGAGGAGTAGAGTTACTTCACGAACGGTTAGTAGTATCGGTTTGGGGCGCGACATAGAATTATCTCCTGTTTGCTATAAATATCAGCCGATCGCTAATGCTGGTTCAAACGCCCTAACGATCACGCTCAATTACATCTACAAAACAGTAGTCGTCTGTTAGCGACACTTGATACATCGAAAGGCTTGGGATTTTGGTGTAGGCAATGCCGGGAAACTGCCATAAGGGGATTACCTAGCCCCTAGTGATTTCATAATGTGACAAGCGCCATCAGAGAGGGAGCCAAACTCGTAACCGTTCAGACCCTCTGCGTACCTCAGCCTCCTCCGTGGTTAAAATGCACCCTAAGCAATTTTGTAAAGTTTAGTTTTTACCGCAGAGGACGCAGGGGTACGCAGAGGGAAGACCAATTATGCCCGTGAACGGTTACCCAAACTCGCAGCACAAGCGGAACTTATTGTGAAACCGGTCAGTTGCAACGATTAGATTGGCTAAGGCGTGATACCATAGACGGTTTTGGTAAGCGTTCACGGGGGGTGCAAGAATCATCGCAAACTAATAAATTGGGTGCATTTTTATCCGCTGGCTTGTCTCGCCGTAGCCTTGGCGAAGGAGGAAAGCGGCCCCCGGAGGGACAACAAGTAACCGTTCACAAAAAATGCCCCGTTTAGGGGCGACAAGAAAGGGAAACGGGTCTTGAAAAGCAAAACAACGAAAATAATTAACCAAATTCCTACAAATTTACCACCCTCCGTGAACGGTTACCGGTTATGCACTGAACCGTCTTTAACTGAGCTCCAACGGTGTGTTATGAATGGGCCCCTGATTATATTGAGTAGGCCGATATTGTGACATTAGGTGCAGAGAAAATAGATATGGAACGATCCGAAGCTGACGGTTCTGAGAGGCCAGATCCTCAACGCGCCAAACCCCAACGCACACTTGATACACTAGATACACCGGACGTGCCCTCTATTATGGCTGGTATTCGCGCCCGCATTCGCGCCGCGGCAGCTAGCGGAGCAGAGGGCAGTCCAGATTTTGTTCCCGGAAGTGCGGACGCGGAGGGTAGATTTTCACGTAAGCCCTCTGAGATCATTCACTCCGAGGAGCTGCGCTATCTTAATCAGAACTACGCCTATAGCTCGCGCCTAAATGCCGAGAGGATCACATCGCACCGACCCGGAGTGCTTGGGCGTATGATTGTAAAGTTTAAGCGTAAGCTTGTGCATGTGATCTGGGATTCACTGCTGCGAGACTATTTTAACGCCGAGCGTGAGTATCAATCACATCTTGTGCGATTTCTAAACGATGTTAGCTCGCAGATCGGCGCACGCGGGTCTTCGATGTTCTGGGAGTTAGTGCGCAAGATCGATGTTGACGTCGGCAAGACGCTAGAGCGCATTGAGCGCGGCAATGATCAACAGATGGCTGAGTTGCGCTCCACTGAGCGGCGCTTGGCAGAGTCAACCGGCAGTTCCCTAATTGAGATTCGCGATTGGATTCAGCGCGTTCATTCGATGACTGCGCAACATGAAGATCAACTTAAGGTTCTTGATTCTGTAGCGCGTGGACTAGAGAGTGTGGTTGGACGGATCGGTGCCCCGACGCGCGAACCTACTTCAGCGCCAGAAGGTGATCAGAAACCGATATCCGACCCCTCCTACCTAATTCTCGAGAACCGCTTTCGTGGTAGTGAAGCTGAGATCGCGTCACGTTTAAAGATCTATCCCCCAATATTCGCCGAATCTCAGCCAACCAAGCCGGTGTTAGAGATCGGTGCTGGGCGTGGTGAGTTGCAGAGCCTTTTCCGTGAGGGTGGTGTGCCATCATTTGGCGTTGATACTGACGCAGCGATGGTTGAAGCGGCCTGTGCCAAGGGGCTTGAAGTTAAGCTAATGGATGGGCTTGCGTGTTTGCGTGAGGCTGAGGATCGCTCGCTAGGCGGAGTAATCGCAGTTCAGGTGGTTGAGCACCTGACCCGTGAGCAGCAGCGTGAGCTATTTGATCTCTGCCGCAGCAAAGTTCAACCCGGCGGCAGAGTTATATTTGAGACTATTAATCCTAGATCGCTACTCGCGCTCTCCTCTAACTATTTTCGCGATCCGACGCATGTTTGGCCGCAACACCCGGATACCTTGGGCTTTGCAATGAGTATGGCCGGTTTGCAGGTGTTAGAGACCCGAATGCTTTCACCAGTGGCCGCCGAGGCACAGCTCCGTCCACTGGAGGTTGAGGAGTATATGACCCCACGTTGGGCGGCGATGATCGAGCGGCTAAATTCAAATCTGACCCAACTTAACGATCTGATTTACGGCTGCCAAGATTTCTGCATAGTAGCGTGTGTTCCAACCGAGGTTACGCATGGCTAGCATTCTTGTTCTGGGGGTCAAGGTACCGTTCACGCGCGGCGGTGCTGACACCCTGGTTAACACGCTTGTAGCGGAGTTGAAGCGTCGTGGGCATGAGGCCGATACGATCGACCTGCCGTTTCAGATTCCGCCCAAGGAATCGCTACTAACATATTGTGCGCAGTGGCGCGCGATGAATCTCAACACCTTTATCGGCAAGGAGGTTGACCTTGTAGTTGCGACGAAGTTTCCAAGTTACTTCGCACGGCACCCGCGCAAGAGTCTCTGGATGGTTCACCAACACCGCCCAATCTATGAACTGTATGGGGGTTCCTATTCAGATTTCTCTGACGATCCGCGTGACGAGGCCTTGCGCCGGATGTTGCAGGATGCCGACACTACTGTTCTGCGTGAGTTCAGCTACCGATCAGCGATCTCTGGAACTGTAGCGCAACGGATGCGGAACTTTAATGGACTCGAAGCCGAGGTTCTGTATCCGCCACTCCCACTTGGGGATCGTTATCGCACTGCAGAGCCGGAGGATTTTATCCTTTCAGTTGGGCGGATCTGTGGCATCAAACGTGTTGACCTGATGCTAAAGAGCCTACCCCAGGTGCATCGTAAATATTCCCTTAAGATCGTTGGCCAACCAGATGAGCCCGGAATAATGGATTACCTAAAGAATGAGGTTGCCAAACATCATCTCTGGGATCGCGTTGAATTTTTAGGGCGCGTCGATGATCCGACATTGATCGATCTCTATTCTCGCTGCAGCGCGGTGTACTACGCCCCGCACAACGAAGACTACGGATATGTAACCCTAGAAGCGATGGCTGCACGCAAACCGGTCATTACGGCGCACGATAGCGGTGGGGTCCTTGAATTTGTGCGCGATGGGGAAACCGGGGTGGTGTTGGCGCCAGATTCCGCTTCAATAGCGCAGGGGATAAATAGCCTCTTTGATGATGAGCAGCGCGCGCGCAGGTTGGGAATCCAGGGGCGTGAGCATCTTGAGGGGCTGGGCGTTTTTGATAGTGGCTGGCAACAGATAATTGATCGCCTACTGTCGCCATTGGATCAGATTGAGCAGGCGCAAGCGGTATGAGGAAGCGAATCGCTTGGATGGGGCCCCTGAATCTCTCGCCTGATACTACGGGAGATGCTAGGGGAGGTTTAGCGGGAGAGTCCGTTGGGGCCTACTGTGCCGATCAGCTTCTAGAGCGCCTAGGGGAGCATTTCAGCCTTGATCTTTATTACGATGGAGTTACGCCATACCGAGATTTTCCAACCTTTCATTATCTTAGCGCCGCACAACGCCACGCCCAGCATCCCTACGATCTATTTGTCTATCAACTCGAAGACGCTGCGTGCGCCGATTTTGTGCGCATGCATTTAGCACTAATCCCGGGACTTGTTTGGTTTCATGACGTGCTTTTTACTAGGCATGGACCGGAGCCTATGAAGAATAGCCCATGGAGTGCAGTGTTAGATCGGTTCAAGGGATCAAAAGATTGGATTGATCATGATCACGAGTATCCCGCGCGCGGTGCCCTCGCCGAGCGTGAACTGTCGTTGGCAGGCATTGCAGCATTCTCAACCCCGCGAGCACATTGCGAGGGTCGAGCTGTGCTAGGGCAGGCGCTTGGAGCGTTGTGTAGTGCTGGGAAGTTCTCATCTTTCTATCTTCCTTTACCGGTTCCTGAGCTTACAGCACAGCCATCGACCTCGCTCGCAGGTGAGCTGCGAATCGCCTTTTGCGGAACACCAAGGATCGAACACCGAGCCCACAAAATCCTCTGGGCATTACAGCGGACCCCGAATCTAGCGCGAATCAAGTTTGACTGGTTAGTAAGCGATACCGAGTATGCTGCCGCACAGAGCTTACTTGCCGAGCCAGGATTTGATGCCGCGGCTGCTCGCATAACATTACATTCGGGACGTTCCGCCAGCGCATGGGAGAAGCTAGTAGCTAGCTGCGATCTGGCGCTGCACCCACTTTTCTCAGCCTTCGGTCACCCGGGCCTCTACCTTGCGATATCACAGTCCCTTGGTGTGCCAACGGTTGTCAGTCGCTTTGGTGATACCGATTACCAGGCCGATGGTGTTCTGTTTAAGGTGGATTCTGGAGCGCACGAATCCCAAAGCTATCAGGAGATCTTTGAGCAGGTTCTAAATCTTGGTGTAAGCGATCGGCGAAAGCTTGGAGAATTGGGCGCGATTTTTGCGCTTGAACAGTATTCAAGTGCAGTAGTGGCTCAAGAGTTTAGGGATGTAATTGAGCGATCGATTTTGGCGATTGCGCCTGTAACCGATCGTTGGAGAGTCCTAGAACGCGAGGCGCGGGTTGAGGTGCTGCGTGAGGCACGCGAACTTACGGTACGCGGGGACGCACTAATGAAGTCAGAGTACGAGAATCTTTTTGGTGCAACTTTCGAGGAGTTTGGCTGGCGATGAGCGAGCATAGCTCCACCCCAGAAACCTTGGCATTTGTTCTGCCACGCTACTTTGCTGGTATCGCCGGTGGCGCAGAGACTCTTGTCTCCGCTCTGGCCCAGCGTCTAGCTATGCGCGGGCAGAGTGTCGAGATATTAACAACATGCGCCCGTGATAATCGCAGTTGGAGGAATGAACTAGCTGTAGGGGATTCGCACGAGGATGGTATTCTCGTGCGACGCTTCCCAGTGGACGATCGTGATCTTGAACGTTGGATCCCGCTACAGATTAGGATTAGCGAGGGGCTGCACCTAACTATCGACGAGCAACTTGATTGGATGCAACACTCGGTTAACTCCACAGCGCTTTACGCGCAGATCGCTCGTAATAGAGGTAGCTATCGTGCGCTATTCTTTGGCCCCTATCTTTTCGGCACAACCTTCTGGGGTTCTCAGATCGTGCCCGATAGATCGATCCTAATTCCGTGTCTGCATGATGAAGCTTACGCCTACCTGGATGTAACAGCGGCGATGTTTCGGGGTGTGCGTGGTTGTATGTTTAACGCAATGTTCGAGGGTGAATTGGCACGGTCGATCTATGGTGATCTATTAGGTGGCGAGGTCGGAATGGGGTTTGATCCGCCCGCAGCATCTGCGCTGCGCGCATTGACTCCATACTTCGAAGACCGCGCGCCGTATCTCTTGTATCTTGGCCGTAAGGAGACCGGTAAGAACGCACAGCTTCTCGTCGATCATTTCATCGCCCTTAAAACTCGCGCGCCAGAAAGTGGGATTAAGCTCGTAGTGGTCGGTGGCGGATCGTTTGACGATCTACATCGTCCTGGGGTTTTGGAGCGCGGCGACATAATTGATCTGCACCACGTTAGTGAAGTTGATAAGCAGCGTCTAATTCGTCACGCGCTAGTGCTGTGCCAACCATCAACAAACGAATCTTTCTCGATCGTATTGATGGAAGCTTGGATGTTAGGCACTCCAGTACTGGTCCACGCCAACTGTGCCGTGACGCGCCACCATGTTGTAAGTTCAGGTGGCGGACTATATTTTTCAGATTCTGATGACTTCATAGCGGCGGTTCTGGAGCTATCGACGAACCAGGTGTTGCGGCAGCGATTGGTTGTCGCCGGAGATCGCTACGTTCGCAATCGCTACTCCTGGAGCGCAGTGTTGCAACGCTTCGACGAGGTTCTTGCCAAGATCGAAGGGCATTCTGCTGATGCGAAATTGTCGCCGGGCGTTGGTCTATGAGTGTCCCGCTCCGCCAATCTCAGCGTCATGCTCAACTTGTTTGTGAGTTGAATGAGGCCGCACACCGTTATTATGTGCTTGATAGACCAACGATCAGTGATGCTGAATACGATCGATTATTTCGCGAGCTGCAAGCTTTAGAGACCGGCAATCCAGATCTTCGCAGCACCGATTCCCCAACCCAGCGTGTCGGCGCGCCAGCGCGCGAGGGATTCGAAACAGTGGCGCATCAGAAGGCGATGTTATCGCTGGATAACGCAATGAATGAGAGCGAACTGGCCGATTTTCACGGCCAGGTTGTGCGCTATCTGGAGCACAATCTTGAGAGCTTCGCGATTGAATACACGGTTGAGGATAAATTCGATGGAGTTGCGGTTAGTCTAACCTATATCGATGGAGTGCTTGTCCGTGGAGCTACGCGTGGGGATGGAACAAATGGCGAGTTAATCACAGAGAATCTACGTACGATCCGCTCAATCCCATTGCGTTTGCAGAACCTGGAGTCGTCAAGTAATGCACAGATCGAGATTCGCGGAGAGGTGCTGATACGCAAGAGTGATTTTGCAAAGCTGAATCTTGAGCGCGCCGAAGCTGGGGAGGAGCTTTTTGCAAATCCACGAAATGCCGCAGCTGGAAGTTTGCGGCAACTTGATTCGGCGATCACCGCTAGTCGGGCATTAACCTTCTTCGCTTACGGTATTGGGGTAGCTCAAGGCTATGAGCTACCCGAAACACAGCTTGCAACGATGCGTTGGATTGCGGCGCGTGGATTTCAGGTTGCGCCCTCATTGCAATTGGTGACGGGATTGGGTGAGGCAGCCCCCGAACTTTGTGCGGCTTTTAATCGATTCGCAGCAGCTCGGGCAGATCTGCCATACGAGGTAGACGGCATGGTGGTTAAGGTTAATTCCTTAGCGCTGCAATCCGAGCTCGGATTTCGGCAACGCTCACCGCGTTGGGCGATCGCCGCAAAGTTTCCAGCGGTAGAGGAGCACACTAAGCTGCTTGATATAAAGGTCCAGATAGGGCGTACAGGCGCTTTAACTCCGGTGGCGATTTTGCAGCCGGTCAAGGTCGGTGGCGTAATTGTATCGCGCGCGACGTTGCACAATCAAGACGAGATCAAACGCAAGGATCTAAGGATCGGAGACACCGTTGTTGTGCGCCGTCAGGGAGATGTGATCCCGGCGATTGTAGCGGCGATCGTAGATATGCGGAGCGGCGCGGAGCGAATCTTTGAATTTCCGAGCCACTGTCCTGTATGTGGCGCAGCCGCTGTGCGCGAGAATGCCGAGGATGCGGCTGTCCGTTGCCCCAATCGCGACTGTCCGGAGCAGGTCGCTCAGCGGGTGTTGCATTATTCCGGACGTAAAGCAGCCGATATTGATGGCTTGGGATCTAAGTTGGTGGCGTTATTGATCGAGCATAGGCTGCTCTCAGACCTGGCTTCAATCTATGAATTAAAAATTTCACAGTTGGCCGAGCTGCCCCGCATGGGGGAGTTGTCAGCGAATAATTTAGTGGCCGCGATCGACGCAACTAGGCGCCTACCCCTGCACAGATTTGTGTTTGGGCTTGGGATTCGGCATGTCGGCGAGCGCACCGCTAGATTGTTAGCCAATGAATCGCTCTCGATTGAGAGTTTTCTGCAGCTCAACCCTGAGCGACTAAGTGCAATTCACGAGGTTGGTCCCGAGACCACTCAGGAGGTTCTACGGGTCTTATGCGATCCTACAGAACGAGCGGCGATCGGACGTTTGCTTGCCCAGGGCCTAATTATTCAACCGGTGGAGGTTGCGGCGGCGGGGGAGCAGCCGTTGTCCGGCAAGAGCTTTGTATTGACCGGCACTCTAGTTTCGATGACCCGGGACCAAGTCCAGGCCAAGATTATTGAGCTTGGGGGCCAAGTTAGCTCTAGTGTTAGTAAGCGTACAAACTATCTGGTAGCGGGGACGGAGGCGGGGTCCAAGTTAGAGAAGGCCCAGAAGCTCGGAGTTGCGATACTTGGTGAGAACGAGTTTTTGGCGTTAATAGGGGGATAGGGCGTCGGAGAAGGCATTACCCCGTTTATGGGCTCGCTACTCACCGAAGCGAGTAAGGCATGGCGGCAGCTGCTGCGACAATTGCACAAACTACTGCGCGCCTTAAGATCGTTGAAGCTATCGGCGAAGACCCCCCCCCGTCTTCCCCCGTCTTCTTCTCAGAGAACTTGCTAAAGGAACTTGCTACAGGGGTTTCCCCTGACTTAGCCAAGCCTATGTAATTACGGCTGAAATATTTTATCTGGCGTGAATTCTCCAATCAGTGTACACCCCTATCTGTATTAATAGGTTTAGGGGGGAAGAATAATGTACGCCATTTCACAAAATCAAACAGTACGCATAGCAAACATCACTAATGCTGACGATCGAGAGTACTACAGCGATATTCTTGTGCGGCATCACTATCTTGAGAGCTCTGAGCTAA
>Ga0163148_10002977_pt1 | contig 19427 bp, 16 predicted proteins | sample OliLakLV19MP7P2_FD_148606 | JGI IMG/M metagenome (GOLD analysis project Ga0163148, IMG submission 148606) | Freshwater microbial mat bacterial communities from Lake Vanda, McMurdo Dry Valleys, Antarctica- Oligotrophic Lake LV.19.MP7.P2 | ecosystem: Environmental > Aquatic > Freshwater > Lake >...
CTCGCCGATGATGAAGCGCGTGTCGGCGGGGAGTTCGACGGTGAGCGAGCCACCGCCGGAACCCCGATACTGCGAGCGGGGAAAGACGGCCGTGAGTCCGCCGGACTTTCTGGCGAACATGGGTGCAGTGGCGTTGGGGTCGGTCGAATCGGAAGTGACGCGGAAGATGCGATCGAAGTCGGTGGGCTTGCGCTGGTCGAGGGCCATGATGCGTTGGCTGATGCCGCGTGGGCCGATGTCGGCGAGCGCGGGCTCGACGGGTGTGAGGCGTTCAGATGTCACAGGATTGCTGGGGGGAGCGGACAGGAGCGTGCCAGCGGGCGTGGTCGGTGTGAAAGTGCCCATCATCAGGGTGATGACAAGGGTGAGATGGAGAGATGCAGATGGAGTGGGCAAGGGCACCTCGGCTTTGTGCTTGTGGTTGGGCTCGTGGCTGGGCGTGCGTGCGCTCATTGAAGCAGTATGGTGAACTTGAGCGTGAACTGGCCGTCGGGGTTTGAGGCCGCGAACGTGCTGAGCTTCGGACCACGGGCACGCCAGGAGTAGACCATGTTGCGCACGGGTTCATCGACATCATCGAAACCGCTGGACTTGATGATCTTAACCTCGACAACCTTGCCGGCGGCGTCGAAGGTTGCGTTGAGCGTGGGGTTGCTGGGCCAGGCGATGACGCGGGTGAGCTTGGTGAAGACGGGTCGGTTGAGCTTGCGGGTGACGATCTCGATACCTTCGCCCGCGACGGTCTGCCCGAAACGGATCTTGATCGGATCGACCTTCGAGCTGGGGTCGGATTCCTTGTCGCTGACGAGCGCGGGGATGGCGGATGGATCACCGGTTGTGCCGCGGATGGTGCTCGGAGCATCGCCGCTGTTGCCCACCGTGGGGCTGGGAGCGGGGGCGGAATGTTGGTGAGGCGGAGGACTTGCGTGCTGAGGAGATTGGGTGCCTTTGGTGATCTTCTCTCGTGCTTCACGGAGTTGATCGCCGAGGGCGCCGAGGGTTTTGTCGCTGGTGGGCTCGGTCGGACGGGCAGGATCAGCGGGAGTTCCGAGGGTCAGCACGGTCGATGATGGTCGATACGTTGGTTCAACGGGTTCGAGCTCGGCCTCACCATTGCCGCGTGGCGTGAGTGTGCGCACGGCTTCAAGTTGCTCGGGCGAGGGTGGCCCAACCTGAGCGAGGGGCTCGGGTGTTGAAGGCGATTGGTCGGTGGGCGCTGTTTGTGAACCTGCGGCGAGGGTTGTGGGGGCCGTGCCAGCCGGTTGGGTTGAGAGGGCGGGTTGATCGATTTCCGAGAGCGGTGCCTGATGCTCGGTCGGTTCGAGAAAGCCGATCATGGCTTCTGACGGTTGCTTTGAACCATCAAGCCCGAGGCGCAGGTCGAGCATGGGTGGCTCGGACGCGGGTGGAGGTGGGGGGGGTTCGATTTCGACCAGCGCGGCGGCGTAGGTGTCGGGTGTCTGGGTGAGTGGGCGATCAGCATCGTCTGCTGGTGATTGTTCGACCATCGCGCTGCCGGTTGCGGAGGTGGCGTGCCAAGCCGAGCGACCGCGCTGATCGTTGAGGGCATCGACAGCGATTCCGTAGCGGGTACTGGCCGCGCCGCCGATGATGTGCAGTGCCGCGCTGACAACGAGCGCGAGGAGGAGCGATCGCTCGCCGCGGCGACGCAAGTGGGCGGTGGTGCGAGGTTGAGCGTGGCAACCGGCCATCGCCTCAACGGTATGCCGGAGGGGACGTTTGCGAGGGGTTGAAACGAGTTTGAATGGGTTTTGTTGGCTAAATGCGTATGGGGGTTAACGGGTCGGGGGTCCGGTCTGGAAGTGGATGGGGATTGTGCAGGGTTAATCATGTGTGAGGTGGGTATGTTTCCGCTTTCATGCGGGCATATGGGTGCGGTACCATTCCGGGTGTGATGGATCAACAGGTCAGAACACCGGGCCGAACTGTGATGTTTGAGCCTCGGAGAAGATCGAATGAAGAATGTGATTTGCATGCGAGTTGGCTTGGGTGTGGTGATGGGGGTGATGCTGTGTTCATCGGTCGATGCGCAGCAGGTTGGCCTTGAACGGGCCAGTCCGCCGGTGGTACCGAACACCCCGCCGAACGGAGGTAAGCCGCGACTGCCTCTCGGGCGTGATGCGGCCGCAGAGTTGCCGAAGTTGCTGGTGGGCGATGCGGCGCCGGCACTTTCTATTGAGAAGTGGGTCAAGGGCGAACCCGTATTGAAGTTTGAATCGGGGAAGGTGTATGTCGTCGAGTTCTGGGCAACGTGGTGCCGCCCGTGCAAGGACAGCATTCCGCACCTCACTGAGTTGCAGGCCAAGCACAAGGATGCGATTCGGGTGATCGGTGTCACGAGCCTTGAGCAGGATGGTGTGGCTGGGGTTGAGGCGCTGGTGAAGCGGTTGGGGGACAAGGTCGGCTACACGATTGCGTGGGATGATGCGGGGAAGTCGAATCAGGCGTGGATGGCCGCGGCGGCGCAGGATGGGATACCGACGGCGTTTGTGGTGGAGAAGACGGGGAAGGTCGCGTGGATCGGACACCCGATGGACGGTCTGGACGATGCGCTGGAGCGGGTGCTGTCGGGCAGTCTGGATTTGTCAAAGGAGTCGGCTGCCGCGCGCGTGCGAGCGGAGATCAACCTGAAGGCGGCGCCGTTGAAGTTGAAGTTGAATCAGCAGATGGAGAATGGTCAGTTCGAGGAGGCGGTGGGGACGATGGACCAGTTGGTCGCGCTCTCACCTGAGCAACTCGGCGAGTATTCTCTGGCGAAGTTTGTGACGCTTTCGGCGAACCTTCGGGATAGTGGGCGCGCGTATTCGTATGCGAATGAGGCGATTGGTGGCGTCTTGAAGGACAACGCACAGATACTTGGTGCGCTGGCGTGGGCGATCGCTGAACATCCTTCGGTCGAGCGTCGTGACTTTGTTGTAGCTGAGCGAGCGGCGGCCCGGGCCAACGAGCTCACGCTGGGAAAGTCACCATTGGTGCTGAGTGCGCTTGCGAGGGTTGCGGTTGAGCGCGGGCAGATGGATAAAGCGGTCGAGTATCAATCGGCGGCCGTCGGCGCGGAAGCGAACCAGTCGCTGAAGGCGGAGCTGCAGGAGAGGCTTGACGGCTATCAGCGTCGGCAGCAGCAGCCTAAGAAATAGACACGTCGTTCAGCGGGTATCGCGCGTGTATTCGATTCCTCCCCAAACCGTGGGTTTGCGGCGATCAAGATCGGATGCGGCCTCGTGCATGATGCCGCCAACGATCCATGAACCGACCGGGAAGGCCAGCACCCATGCGAGCGGGATTCGCCCGAGGATGTGCATCCAGGCGATGACGGCGAGCCAGATGATGAGTGCGGGAATGGACGTCAAGAGAACGATCGATGCTGCATCGGCATTTGAACCTGTTCGCGCGAGCAGGCCTGTGACTATGGCCGCGATGGTGAGAAGCGGAAGGATCGAGCCGATGAGCCGCACACGCCGGGCAATTTTGCGTAACCGTGCGGGTTTGCGGTTGGCGGATTCGCCGTAGATACGTTTCCAGCCGCGACGGAGCGCGGTGAATGAATCGTACATCCGGCATTGGAGCATGCCGCCATCGAGATAGAAGCCGCAGAGGAGGTTGTTGCGATCGGCGAGCCGTGCGAGTTCGACATCTTCGAGCACGGCATCACGTACGGCTTTGTGTCCGCCGATGCGCAGATAGTCATCGCGACGGACAAGTATGAACTGTCCATTGGCGAACGGCCTGCGGCGCGGGCCGACGGCGTTGGCTTTGACGACGGGATATTGACGCATCAGCTCCATGCCGGCGGCGGGCTGAACGAGCCTTTCAAACCAGTGGTCGTAGCGCAGGGTACTCAGCAGGCTGAGGAAGCTGACCTGGCGATCGAGCATCAGCGAAATCGACGCGCGAATCAGGCGGGGATCGAGCTTGGTATCGGCATCAATAAAGAGCAGCAGGTCGGATGTTGCGGCCTCTGGCGCGAGTTGGGTGCCCGACCAGAGGGCGTGCGATTTGCCGATCCAACCCGGAGGACATTCATCGAGCTCGATGATTCGGGTGCGTATTGATCCGCCGGAGGCAGCGATGACGGCATCAAGCCTTTCGCGGGTGAGGTCGGAGCATCGATCAAGCACGAAGACCACCCGCGTGAGATCAGGCGGATAGTCCTGAGTGACCAGCGTGGTGGCGATGGTTTGGATGCAAGACTCTTCGTTGTGAGCGGGCACAATCACACAGACGGTGGGCAGCGCTCGATCTGGAGATGGCTCGATGGAGAGTCCACGCCTTGCGGTGGGGATCAGCACCATGGTTCGGCCAATGTGGTACGTCACGGCGGACCAATAGCCCAGGAGTGCGGCGCTGGCCAGCCCGAGAGCGATCAGCAGGATGAGTTCGAGGGACTGGGTCATGGTTGAGTCGGGTGGCGCAAGTTGACGGGAATCGCTACACTGAAGTCATGCATCGTCCAGAGGATACCGGTCGTCGGCACGGAAAGGGTGGTGGGAGTGGTGATCGCGATGAAGGGCGTCGGCTGCCCAGGCGCGACCGTGCGGGGGTCGGTGGAGTTCCGGCGAGTCGAAGTGAAAGCGATTTGGCCGAGAGCGATATTGCGGGCGAAGAGCCGATGTATGTCTTCACCGCGGCGGAGGCTCGAGAACTGGATCGGCGGTGTGCATCGGAGTTTGGTCTGCCCTCGATCGTGCTCATGGAGAATGCCGCACTTGGGATTGCCAGCGTCGCTCGTGATCAGATCGAAGGTGTGAGCGATCCGTGCGTGCTTGTTTTCTGTGGACCGGGTAACAATGGGGGTGATGGTTTGGCCACCGCGCGTCACCTTGCGAACGATGGTGTCGCGGTTTCGATCGTGATCTCGCACCCGGGTGAACGGTATTCAGGCGATGCAATGATCAATCTGGAAATCGCAGGCAAGATGGGAATTCCGATTGCGTGTGCAGAACCATCAGCACGCGATGCAGTGGCTGCGGCCAGGGCCGAGCTTGGTGATCCGGACCTGGTGATCGATGCCCTTCTGGGCACGGGACTTGACCGGGCACCCGAAGGCGTGATGGCGGAGTTGATCGATCAGGTGAACGCGCTCAAGGCGGAGGGCATCACGATTTTGTCGGTGGATGTTCCGTCGGGACTGGATGCTGATCGTGGGCAACCGGCGGGCAGAGATGCGGTCAGGGCGGATATCACCGTGGCCTTGCTGGGCCTGAAACCTGGCTACATGACCCTTGCGGCACAGGCATTTCTGGGTGATTGTTTGTTGGCCGGGATCGGCGCGCCACGTACACTGATCGAACGCATTGGGCGTCCGATGGGTGCGTTTGGAAAGGGGGCTGACGGGGTTGAAGGTCAACATCCGAAGAGTCCGTGACCGACGAACCAGATGGTGCCGCGAATCGGCTGCGATTGTCTGCGCCTAACAATGAGCGAATAGGATTTTTCTATTTGCGTGGTTTGTGAATCTGGGTGTAGAAGTTCGTCGTAAGTCGATAGGTCGAGGTTTGGCGACGGGAGTGTGTGCATGGCTGTTCGTATGGAGCTGGCGCGGATTCTGATCCGCGAGCTCAACGATTACCAGATCATCGAACTGCGCGAGGTCGTACCCACGGCCGACGCGGATGATGGCGTTGGCGGCGCGGGGACGGCGGGATCAGGCGCCATGACCTACAGCCAGGTGGAGAATGGGCGGGCCTTTCCGATTGTGATCGGCCTGCCGGAAGCGCAGGCGATCGAGCGGCGGTTGAAGGGAATCCCGATCAAACGGCCGCAGACTCATGATTTGCTGACCAACGCAATTGAGGCTCTTGGTGGCAAGCTGGAGTCCATTACGATCAATGATCTGCGGGATCACACGTTTTACGCGATCCTGAATGTTCGCGATGCAAATGGCAAGCTGGTGAAGATCGATTCCCGTCCGAGCGATGCCATCGCCCTGGGAATCGCGAGCAATGTGGCGATCTACGTTGAGGAGAAGGTTCTCGACGCAGCCAAGGATGAGGAGTAATCGGATCGACCAGGTGCGGCGCGGCGGCCATGCACCTATCTTCCTCGGGCATGGCTGATCTATCCGCTACACATGAGTTCTATCTGACGGCCGACGTTCCGGGAATCGGCGGACGGTTGAAGGATCGTCCGGAAGACTTTCTGGTCGAAGAGATTCCGGCGTACGAGCCCTGCGGCGAAGGGGAGCACCTCTACCTGCTGGTCGAGAAACGCAACCATGCCACCCTGAGTGTTGTGCGGATGCTTGCCGACCACTTCGGTGTACGTCGCGATGCGGTCGGATTTGCCGGGCTGAAGGACAAAGTGGCGATCACGCGCCAACTGTTCAGTATTCATGTTCCCGGCAAAAAAGCCGAAGACTTTCCGTTGTTTGAGCGCGAAGGGGTGACGATCCATTGGGTGGACAAGCACTCCAATAAACTGCGTCGTGGCCACTTGGTCGGAAACAGATTCATTGTTCGGGTACGCGGGGTTGAGCCTTCAAAGATCGTGATGGCGCACCGATCTCTTAGTATCCTGGGGCGACTGGGCGTGCCGAATCGGATCGGTGAGCAACGGTTTGGTATTCTGCAGAACAACCACCTGATCGGTCGGGCGCTGATCATGGGTGACCATCAGGCGATCGTGGATGAACTGCTCGGACCCAGCCAGTTGTTCCCGAAATCCCAGGATGAAGCTCGTCGTTTGTACACCGAGGGGAAATATCTGGATGCGATGGGGATGCTCCCGAGATCGCTGCACACCGAGCGCCGCGTGCTGGCATCGCTCGCGCGGGGGGCCAAGCCGAAGAACGCCATCGGTGCGATCGAGCGGATGCAAGTCTCATTTTACATCACGGCCCTTCAATCGGCGGTCTTTAACCGGGTGCTCGATTGGCGGCTGAACACCAGCCAGGACTCGGGTGGTGGAATTGGTGTGCTGCACGCGGGCGATCTGGCGTTTAAGCACGACAGTGGCGCGGTCTTTGCCGTGACGGATGAGATGCGCAATGCATCGGCGGATGCGGCGCAGTCGCTTGCCCGCCGCGCGGCGGAGTTTGAGATTTCACCCTCCGGCCCGATGTGGGGACATCGGATGATGCGTCCGACCGAGGGGGGCACGACCGACAAGTCGGAAGTTGCGGCACTCATGGAGTATGGGTTGACCGTTGAAGATCTCAACCGCTATGCCGCCAAGGCGTGGGATCCGGAACCGGGCGAGCGGCGTCCGTTGCGGGTGCGACTGACGCAGCCGGATGTTGAGGCGGGTGTTGATGAACATGGGGCGTACATTAAATGTGTTTTCGAGTTGCCGCGTGGATCGTTTGCAACCACGGTGATGAGGGAGCTTATGAAACCGGGTCGTGCAGATGGTGCGACGACGCGTGATGAGGATGATGAAGAGTCGGATGCGAGGTAGAAACTGTGAGATGAGGGATCGAGCGATCGCATGACAACCCCATCACTGATCGTCTTTGACCTCGGCGGTGTGCTTATCCGCATATGCCGCGGCTGGTCCGAGGCGTGCATCGCCGCCGGGCTGGAAGTGCGCGGCGAGAGTAGCTCGCACACGGCTTCGGGAGGTCGCCATGAGTGGGCGGAGAAGCACGGAATCGGCAGTATTTCGAGTGAAGAGTTTTATCGGCGCGCTTCAGAGTCCATGTCCGGTCTGTACTCGCCAGATGATGTTCGGCGCGTGCATGATGCATGGCTGATCAGCGAGTATGAGGGTGTCGCGGAACTGATTGACTCGATTCGAGCGGGGGGACTTTCGACGGGTGTTTTGTCGAACACGAATCATGCGCATTGGGTGCGGCTGACTTCACGACGCATGGGAGGAACGGGCGAGTTTGCATGTGCTGGGATGGTCGATCATCCTCATGCTTCGCACCTGCTGGGTTTGATGAAACCTTCGGTTGAGATTTATCGTGCCTTTGAAAGAATGACCGGGTATTCCGATCGGGTGGGTGAGATTCTGTTCTTTGACGATCTGGCCGAGAACGTCGAGGCAGCACGTGCGTGTGGTTGGCGGGCCGAGCAGATTGATCACACCACGGAGACCGCGCAGCAGGTGCGGGGGCACCTGTTGCGGCACGGCCTGAAGGTGTAGATCAACCGTGCAGCTTGGCGGCCAGAGTGACGACTTTCTGTCCGAGGGCCCCGACGCTGGCTCGTTGTTTCTCATCCTTCAGCGTGCCATCGGCATTGAACGACTCGTGAGCCTTGACGATGGCGACTTGATCGGGGATGACGACCGTATGGATGTTCCCGAGGATCATTCGAAGCGTGACGAGGCCGCGAAGCCCACCGAGCGCGCCGGGTGATGCCGACATCAGCGCCGCGACCTTGCCGCTGAACGCGACGAGTGGTGGCTCGGTGACACCCACCTGAGGGCGCGTTGCCCAGTCGATGCAGTTCTTGAGAAGCGCGGAGATCGACGAGTTATATTCGGGGCTTGAGATGAGAAAGCCGTGATGAGCTATGAGCAGGTCCTTGAACTTGCGCGCGTTGGGAGGCATGCCATCGCGCTTCTCGAGATCTTCGTCGTAGATGGGCATGGACAGATCCGCAAGATCGATGAACATGACTTCGGCACCCCGGGCGCGGGCGCCTTCAGCGGCGATCTTTACGAGTTTTTTGTTGTACGACTCTTTGCGGCTGCTGCCCGCGAAGGCAAGAATCTTGATGGTGGGCATGGGGCGATCCGTTCTGTGTGATGGTTTGTGGTAATGGAGGGCGGTTAACCGCCGGATGGCTTGGCAGGGTAGCCGAATGATTTGAAAAGCTCGACCGCCTTGTCGCGATGGTCGCCTTGAAGTTCGATCTCGCCATCACTGATCGAGCCGCCGCACGCAAACTTTGTTCGGAGAGCTTTTACGAGCGGATTGATGCTCGAATCGCTGGCTGAAAGGCCGGCAATCACGGTCACGATCTTGCCGCGTCGTTTCTCGCGACGAATACGAACCTGTTGGTTCTGAGGATCAAGAACTTTGCCGTCGGAACCCCGCGGACAGGCACATCGACCGTGCGTCTGGCCGCAACGCAAGCACGTGACGGGTCGCTCCAAAGATGTTCCATCGAAGAGTCCGGGCATTGAAAGAGAATAGCGGCGCGGGCCAGGCTTGTGGGGAGTGAACGCCGGCACTCTGAAAACCTATAAATACACGAGATCAAGCGCCGGGATCGACGGAGGAGCTTCAGGACCGATACGATGGAATCGATGCAGCGTCCAGATGGCCGACAAACCGACCCACCGCTCAAGGACCTGTTGCGACACGCCAAGCTGCGCATCACGGGTGTGCGTCTGTCCATACTCCGCGTGCTGAGCGCGTCGCGGGTTGCCCTCGACGCGAACGCGGTGAGCGCGGCGGTGGCCGCGGCGGGCGATACGGCCGATCGCGTCACGGTGTATCGCACACTCAACACGCTGGTTGAAGCGGGGATTGCCCACCGGGTTGATCCCGGCGACCGAGTCTTTCGGTATTCACTGACGGACCATGGCCTGTGTACGGAAAGTCACCACGAACACGAGCACCCGCACATGGTTTGTGACCGGTGCGGTGAGGTGGAGTGCATCGAGGATGCGGAAGTGGTGATCAAGCCGAAGCCCGCAGGTACGTCGGGTCATGATTCAACGGGATCTCGTCGCAAGTTCCGAATCACCCAGCAGAGCGTGATGCTGCATGGCACGTGCGACCGGTGCTTTGATGACGAGGTGCCGCGACAGGTGAAGAGCAAGCCCAAACTGCGGTAAGTTTATCCTACGAAACCCGTACGGATGACTTCTTGCACGTTTTGGCTCGCGAACATTGGAGTGCGCTCGAACCATGGCCGGTCTTCCTTATGACAAGACGAGGGGAATCGCCGCGGTCGAAACGGATGGATCGACCATCGGGCCGTACCACTTGCTGAACGTGCTGGGAGAGGGCGGGTTTGGCGTGGTCTATCTCGCGGAACGACGCGAGCCGTTTGTGCAGGCCGTGGCCATCAAGGTGCTCAAAGGTGTGGGTATGGGTGCGGCGATGGATTCGCACGCATTGGTCGCCCGATTCGAGCTTGAGCGGCAGGCGCTTGCGCTGATGGATCATCCCAATGTTGCGAGGGTGATCGATGGTGGCCTAACACCGGCAACGAGTCGGCTGGGCGGATATCGGCCGTACTTCGTGATGGAACTGGTCGCTGGCCGTCCGATCAACGAATACGTCCGTGAGAATGGGCTGGAAATTGCGGAGATTTTGAGGCTCTTCCTGCCCGTTTGCGAAGCGGTGCAGCACGCGCACACCAAGGGTGTGGTTCACCGAGACCTCAAACCATCGAACGTGCTCGTCACACGATCGGAGATCACCGATGGAGTCGGCGAGGCGGTTCCGAAGGTGATCGACTTCGGTGTGGCCAAGGCACTCACGGGTTCTTCGCTTGAGCAAGCAACGATGACGGGTGCGGGGCACTTCATCGGCACTCCAGACTACATGAGCCCGGAGCAGGCGGCGGGCAGTGGGGGGGGAGACGTTGATACTCGCACCGATGTGTATTCGCTCGGAGTGATGCTGTACGAGCTGCTGACCGGTCTGCTGCCGTTCGATCGTGACCAGCTGTGGCGGAATGATGTTCTACAGATGATGCGGATCATCCGCGAGGTGGAGCCGGAACGGCCGAGTGTTCGCGTACGTGCGCGCGGCGGTGAACACGCAAGCACATCGAGCACATTGTCGCGCCGAATGCGGGGAGAGCTTGACTGGATTGTGATGCGTGCTATGGAGAAGTCGCGCGATCGGCGGTATCAGAGCCCGAGCGCGCTGGCCGCCGACATCTGCCGATTCTTGAAACTAGAACCCGTCGAAGCAGGTCCACCGGGTGCGGCGTACAGGGCGTCGAAGTTTGTGCGTCGCCACAAGGTGCTGGTCGCGGCGGCCGCGGTATCCGCGGGCGCCATGATCAGTGGACTGGGCGCGGCGTTGTACGGCATGCGCGAGGCGAATCGGCAGCGCGATCTTGCGATCAACGCCGAGCTTTCAGAGCGATCCGAGCGGTTGAGGGCCGAGACATCGAACAGGTTGATTTTCGCATCGCTCGAGATGTCGCGCCGCATAGATGGTGATGATGATGTGACCATCGGCGCGTTTATCGAGAGTGTCGCGGACCGCGTGGATTCCGGATGGCAGAAGGACGATCCAGTTCAACGTGCTGCCATGAGGGTTCACTTGAGCGAACTCTTTGTGGCGATGCGATCGGCGGATCGCGCTGAGGAGCAGCTCACAAGGGCGTTGGAGGAGCTGAAGGGCGAGCCCGTAGGCGAGAACCCGACGATGGCCCGCGCGATGACGGATCTGGCGACGTTGCGTGCCGAGTCTGGGCGATCAGCCGAGGCACTCAGGCTTCTGCAAGAAATCGTGCCCATGTTGAGGGCTTCATCACAGCGCAGCATCCGCGAGCTCTTGCCCACGGCCTTGACCACACTCGGACGAACGCTCGGCCGTCAAGGCCTTCATACGGAGGCGGAGGCTGCGCTGCGTGAAGCCATTGAGAACTGTGGGGACGAGACGTTCTGGGCGGCGCAGCGTCAGTGCGATGCGCTGATGATGCTTGCTCAGGTGCTGGTCGAGCTTCCCGATCGGCGGCCTGAATCTCTGCGAGTTGCCGAAGAGGCCGTGCAGATCGCCGAAGAGCGGCTGAGTGGAAACCCGGCCTTCATGCTCACATCGCTCAACGTACTCGGTCGAGTGAAGCGAGATTGCGGTGACCGCGAAGGGGCGATTGCTGCATATTCGGATGCCTTGAGCCGCGCGCAGGATGCCAAAGCCACTCCCGAACTTTTGATCGCGGGGATACAGATCACCCTCGCGCAGGCTCTTCGAGATGGGGGCTATGTGGCCGCGGCGACCACGCACGCTGAACGCGCACTGAAGACGCGACGAAGGCTTGAACCCCGATCGATCCGCGTGGCTGAGGCGCTCGATGTGACGGCTGGCTTGGCCGCGGATCGCAACGAACTGACATCGGCGGAAGCGCAGTATCGCGAGCAACTGAAGATTGCACGCGCGCCGCAAACAGCGAATGGTCCGATGGCAGGGCTCGCGATGACTGGTCTTGCCGATGTGCTCGTGCGATTGAATAAGTGCGAGGAGGCGAAGGGTCTCGCTGAAGAGGCTCTGGTGATTCGAGGTCAGACGCTTCCTGCGACCCACTGGAAACTGCGCAGCACCGAGAGTGTGCTTGGCGCGGCGCTCGCGGGGATCGGGGCGTGCGACGAGGCGGAGCGCCGATTGCTTGCCGCGGCCGAAGGGGTCTCGAACGATCCGAGTGTTCCGCAATCAGTTCTGATACGGATCTTGGAGCGGGTGATCAATGTGCTTGAGCGTTGCGGGCATGGCGAGCGGGCGGGCGTGTGGCGTGCCAAGCTGGCCTCTCTCCACCCCGGTGAATTTTAACCGTGTTCGCATTTTGATAGGAACATGGAGAGGCGGATATGTGACTTGGTAGCTGGTTGTCAGCCGTTCAGTGTGATACGTTCACGTGGACCAACGCCCCCGATGGCAGATGTTTTGGAGGATCGAGAATGAGTGTGCGCTCGATGATTGCCACCGCGCTGATGGGCGCGGGATTGTTTGGATTCCACCACGATGCTCAGGGTGCGGCGTTGAAGGGAAAGCTGGCCCTGCAACCGAAACTCGATGGAGTGTTGAACATTTCGCCGCAGGGTGAGCCGCAACCGGGGGGTGGTCAGTTGCCACTCTCGATCGTGCGGATCCTTTCGGCGCAGGTGACGGTTCAAGATCCGATTGCCAACGGGCTGGTTTTGACGAAGGGCACGCTCAACCCTGATCAGGCGTATGGCCTTGGGCTCGCGAACGGGTACGCTGCCCCCCCACCCAACAACCCTTCCGGGCCATGGCGCGGGCTGATGTGGCCGTTCCGCGACTTTAACGATGGGTACGCGGCCGTTACCGGAGGCGTCACGCTGGGCAACGATGTCGGAGTGATCGACAACAGCATGGCCGCGGTCGGAGCATATTCAGCGAGCGAACTAATTGGCGCCATGTCGTTTTCCACCACCGCGCCGGCAACTTATAACCGTGGTGTGGGCGGAAACGGGTCGCTTATTGCTACCGACTTTTTCAGGCTTGAGATAACATCACTGGTGAATATTGATCGTGAGGTCTCCATCACACTGAGCAACTTTCGAGCGCTGATACTGGTTCGAGATGATCTCGGGCGGCTCACGAGTGAGGAGTTTTCAGCGACGGATACCACTGTCTTTGCGCGTATTCCCGCGCCTGCAACCGGCGCAGCTGTGGCGTTCGGTTGGCTCATCACCTCGCGACGCCGGCGTTAAGCGAAGGCCGCGACCGCGAGAATGATCGCGATCACCGTGGCGAACCCAGTCTTGAGAACCGAAGCGACGAGTCGTCCCGCGGCGGCACCTGCGCCGACTTTGGTGCTCTGTTTCCAGTTCTTCTTGCCCCCGGCACGTTCGAGCAAGAGCGCGCCCGTGCCTGCGCCGACCGCGGCGCCGATGATGGTGCCGAGCAGCGGAACAACAAACGATCCGCCGATCGCGCCAACCAGCCCGCCGATGACCGAACCGATCGCGCCGCGCCGTGTGCCGCCCGCTTTGGCGGCACCAGCGGCGGAGGCGAAGAGTTCAACAACTTCTGCAAGAATGCCCAGGCCCACGCACGTCCCGAGTGTGTACCAGGAGAACATGGGCTCGTTGAACCGGGCCATGTGCCACCACTGCGCCAGCCCCGCAACAAGGATGGCGAACCAGATGCCCGGCAATGTGAGCAGCGTGAGCACGATGCCCAGGATGGCCGAGATGGCGACCATGATTCCTGCAATGATCGTCATGAGTTCTCCGGGTTGATTGAACAGCCAGAGAGCATCGGAAGCAATCGGCGCAGTTCCGCTCAGTTGTTGGGAGTTGAGGGCGGCGGGTTTTGCTCGGTATCCGTTGCGGCGGTTTCGTTCGCCGCAGCCTGCTCGGGGAAAGCGGTCTTCTCCATGGCCAGCACCCACTCTTCGAGCGGGACATAGCGGAGAAGGTCAAGCTTCTTCGCAGCTCCGTTCTTTAAATGCACCGTGACAAAGAACTTGTGCCAAAGGCGTTTGTCGAACTCCTTGACATCACCGGGCACAAATGAAGTTCCGCCCGGAAGCGTCAGACGTTGCTCGTCAGGATTCCATGAATACTTCTTTGAGACTACGCGGAGAACAATAAACGACATATACAACCCGCCGCCGAAGCCTACGACGACAAAGACCCATTGAAAGAACATGTCGAGACCGGAGAGCGGCTTGATGTTCGATGACGTGTCGAGCTTGGGGGCGAGCTTGCCGAGCACATCCATCGGTGAAAGGTCCGTGCGAGTACCATCCGCAGCGATGGCGACCCCGTCACCATCCGCAGGCTCGAAGTAAAGTTTCCGCGTGGGCGGTCCCGTCTCGGTATCGATCAGCTTGGGCTTGGCGTTGAGCTGCCACATCAGGGCCAGCGATTCGAGCCACACCATTCGTGTGCGATCGCTCTCCGCCTTCTTCTGCTCGAGACCGGGCACCGCCGCTGTCCGTTCGATTTCAACTTTCCGTTGACGGAGTGCCTCGAGTTCAGTGCGTGGATCGGCGGACTTGAGCTTCTGAGTCGTGAGCGATCCGGCGGCCTGCGCCGCCTGCAGATGCCTGGCCAGTTTGAGGGTCGCATCTTTCTCGCCTCGCCGAGGATAAAAGTACAGGGCGTCGACCAGACCCGCGACCCCAAAGCCCGCAAACAACACCAGGAACAGCAGTGTTTTGAGGAGCCAGTTTCGGCCGATGGTCGTTTTTTGAGTTTCGGGCATCCGGTTCTCGAAGATGGGTTAGTGGGTGCGAGCGGCGTGAAGGTTCAGTTTACGCTTAGTTCGGCTTGAACAGCGTTGAGCCTGATTGCGCTGGGCAGCCTGACCGGGATTGGGCTACGTTCAGGGATGAGCGGGCCGAACCCGGCATACGCCAACGACCGAGAACATCATTGGTGCGGAGATGATGGTGCATCCAAGTCGTCACCATCGAGGGTCTGCTGCCACCAATCCTCCGCCCACTCTTGCCCTTCGCGGGTGGCCATGATGGGGCCGAAGCCACCTTCAGACAACTTGCGCGTCGGGATTCGCGGCACGTGCAGCCCGCCACCATGTTGAAGAGCGCGAGTGAGCCAGCGGGAATGCAGAAGTCGGGCCTTTGCGGCCGCGCTTAGGAAAAAACCATCTCCGAAGAATGCGCGAAGCATATGGGCGTGTCTGGCCGTTCGAGAGGAGGAGATCAGTGTGTGTACGCGCTTAATGGCGGGCAGGTGCAGACCAGGTTGCGATCGCCATACGGGTTGTCGATACGCCCGACGCAAGGCCAGAACTTCTGATTTCGCACCCATGGAAGCGGGAACGCGGCGAGCTGGCGCGAGTAGGCATGGGGCCAGTTGTCGGCGGAGACGGCCGCGGCGGTGTGCGGGGCGTGCTTGAGTGGGTTGTCATTGGTATCGGCGCGACCATCTTCAATCGCGCGAATCTCTTCACGGATCGAGATCATCGCATCGCAGAAGCGATCAAGCTCAGCCTTTGACTCACTCTCGGTCGGTTCGATCATGAGTGTGCCGGGGACTGGGAAGCTCATGGTCGGCGCGTGGAAGCCGTAGTCCATCAGTCGCTTGGCGATGTCTTCGGTCTTGATGTTGGCCGACTTTTCAAATGGGCGACAATCGAGAATGAACTCGTGAGCGCACGTGCCGTTGGTGCCGCGATAGAGCACGGGGTAGTGGGTCTCAAGCCGTTTGGCCATGTAGTTGGCATTGAGAATCGCGACCTGCGTAGCGCTCTTCAGGCCACTCGCACCCATGAGCGCGATGTACACCCATGAGATGGTGAGGATGCTGGGTGATCCGTAAGGCGCGGCCGAGACCGGGCCGATGGCCTCCGACCATGTGCCGGATGGATTGCTTGAGGCTTTGGGCAAACCACTCGCACCACTTGCCCCAGCGGCATGGAGGGGAGAGGGCAGGAAGGGGGCGAGGTGTTTGGCAACACCGATCGGACCCATGCCCGGTCCGCCTCCGCCGTGAGGGATGCAGAAGGTCTTGTGGAGATTGAGGTGACAGACATCGGCCCCGATGTTGCCCGGGCTGGTGAGGCCGACCTGCGCGTTCATGTTCGCGCCATCCATGTAGACCTGCCCGCCGTGCTGGTGGATGAGTGCGGTGATATCGCGGATGGCCTCTTCAAACACACCGTGCGTGCTCGGATAGGTCACCATCAGGCACGACAGAGCATCGCTGTGTTCTTCGGCCTTGGCCTTGAGATCCGCCAGATCAATGTTGCCACGATCATCACACGCGACAGCAACGACTTTCATTCCGGCGATGACGGCGGATGCTGGGTTTGTGCCGTGGGCCGAATCGGGAATAAGGCAGACATTGCGGTGCGACTGGTTTCGCGATTTGTGATAGGCACGGATGACCAGTAGGCCCGCGTATTCGCCCTGAGAGCCCGCGTTGGGTTGCAGTGAGACCGCCGCAAACCCGGTGATTTCCGCAAGCCAGCTTTCCAGATCGGCAAAGAGCTTCTGATAGCCTTTGGTCTGATCGATCGGAGCAAATGGGTGCAGATTACCATGCTCGGGCCACGTCACGGGGATCATCTCGCTGGTGGCGTTGAGCTTCATGGTGCATGATCCGAGCGGGATCATGCTGTGCGCGAGCGACAGATCACGACCTTGCAGCTTGAAGATGTAGCGGAGCATCTCGTGTTCCGCGTGATGCGTGTTGAAGACCGGGTGCGTGAGGAAGGTGCTCGTCCGCTTGAACGCAACGGGAATATCGAGCATGGCTGAGGCGGCGAGGGTATGAACATCAGTGTTGGCTGTACCGCCGAAGGCGATCAGCAGATCACGCACATCATCGGTTGAGGTGGTCTCATCGACGGTGATTCCCAGAGTGCCATCGCCGAAATCACGGAGGTTCATACGTCCCTGCTGAGCGGCGGCGAGCACCTGCTGAGATGTGCGCCCGCTCGGCTTGACGCGGAGCGTGTCGAACGTCAAAGAATCACCGATGCTGTGCCCGAGCTTGAGCAAGCCCGCACGCAAGGTCTGGGCCATGGCTCTTGTGCGCTCGGCGATGCGTCGAATCCCATCCGGACCGTGATAGACCGCGTACATGCTCGCCATGATCGCAAGCAATGCTTGGGCGGTGCAGATGTTGCTCGTCGCACGCTCACGCTTAATGTGCTGCTCGCGTGTCTGGATCGCCATGCGCAGGGCAACATTACCGTGTGCATCACGACTGACGCCGATGATTCGACCGGGCAGCTTGCGCGCAAACTCTGGCTTGGTGGCAATAAACGCGGCGTGCGGCCCACCAAAGCCCATTGGAACACCGAATCGCTGCGCCGAACCCACAGCGACATCCGCGCCGCCGCCACCCCATTCACCGGGCGGCTTCAGCAGCGTGAGGGCCAGCAGGTCGGTCGCGGCCACAACAAGGGCACCCGCGGTGTGGGCCTTCTGGCAAATACCGTCGTAACACTCCACACGTCCGTCGGTGGTCGGATATTGCACGAGCACGCCGCAAAGATCGTTGCGTGAGAGATCGATGCTGCCGGGCTCGCCCGAGCGGAGCTCGATGCCCAGCGACTCGGCCCTGGTGGCGCAGACCGCAATGGTCTGTGGATGGCAGTCGTTGGCAATAAAGAACGCTTTCTTGCTTCCATCGGCACCACCGCCCGAACTGAAGCACATCGCCATCGCCTCTGCCGCGGCGGTCGCTTCGTCGAGCAGACTCGCACCCGCAAGCGGGAGGCCGGTCAGATCGGCGATCATCGTCTGAAAGTTCAGCAGGGCTTCGAGCCGCCCTTGCGCGATCTCGGCCTGATAGGGTGTGTACTGCGTGTACCACCCCGGGTTCTCCATGATGTTCCGCAGAATGACCGGCGGCGTGATCGTGCCGTGATAACCCATCCCGATGAACGAACGGAAGACCTGGTTCTGTTCGGCGATCGCCTTGAACTTCCTGAGCAGCTCAAACTCCCCCGTCGGCTCACCAGCCGCCAAACCTGTGAGGTTGAGTGGACGGTTCAGCCGGATCGATGCGGGCACTGTCGCATCGGTGAGCGCATCGAGTGATGCGTAGGCAAGCAGCGCGAGCATCTCGGCAACTTCCGCATCGCTGGGCCCGATGTGTCGGTGCGCGAACGTATCCGACGGGCCAAGCAGTCCGGCGCGATCGAGAAGCGGCGCGTGCCCTTGGCCGTTCTGGCCATTGGTGCTTGGGCTGATCAGGTGACGAGGTGCGGCGGTGGTGTTCATAAGTGGGATGGGTGGCTCACGACGACGGGCGGATCATCCGACTTGACGACAACGCTCGGGTTGTGAGGGCCGGCAAAGTATAGGTTTGCGAAGGTGAACGGCGATGGGCCTGAGACCAACCCAATTGCCTGATATCTTGCCGCGTACGTTCATGGTGACCGGACTCCGAACCCTGGCCGGTCTCGTCGGTAAAATGACTCGCACTGAGCGCGAATCCGACCGGGTGGTTGGTACGACCGTGGGGCCGTACCCTCCTCGGTTCGGATCGGCGGTTATCTCACGAAAGGATGATTGATATGCCCATGCGGCGAGTTGGAATGTTCAAGACCCTGTTGGTCAGCGCAACGATGCTGCTCGGCCTGGCGTGCGCGGCCCGAGCGCAGCAGGACCAGTCGCGATCAACCACCGATCAGGCCGCCGCGGACCTGGCGGCGTATCGACAGCACGTTGAAACCCTCGCCAATCCGTTCATGGAAGGGCGCGGCCCAGGGCTGAAGGGGAACCGGATCGCCGCGGAGTACTTCGAGTGGAACTTCAAGCGGCTCAAGCTTGAACCCGCCTTTCCCGCCGTCGAGCCCGAACCCGCGACTGTCGCGCCCAAGCCCCATTCGTATATGCAGGAGTTCACCGCCGGACGCGAGGTTCGGGGGGATAAGAGCCTCGTCTCGTACACACCCCTCGCCGGTGCGAACCCTGTTGAGCTGCTTGCTGATTCAGACTTCATCGTCCTGGGCAACTCCGGCAGCGCGAGCGTTGAGGGCGAGGTGGTCTTCGTTGGCTATTCACTCCCGCCCGGCGAGCCCGCCACGGGCGGACTCAAACCCTCCGATGCTTCATACATCAAGAGCGATGACCTCAAGGGCAAGATCGCCCTCATCCTCCGATTCGAGCCCATGACCGATGAGGGCACATCGCGCCTTACAGAGAACGGGGCGTGGAGTTCGGCCGCGGCCATCAGCCAGAAGATCAACGCGGCGGTGGAGCGTGGCGCGGCGGCCGTCATCGTGGTTTCGCCACCGGGTGCCAACGATCCGCGCGCGGGCAAGCTCGAAACGACCGCCGGCACGGCAAACTGGACACGCCCGCTCGATGTGCCCGCGATCATGC
>Ga0163148_10002986_pt1 | contig 19388 bp, 17 predicted proteins | sample OliLakLV19MP7P2_FD_148606 | JGI IMG/M metagenome (GOLD analysis project Ga0163148, IMG submission 148606) | Freshwater microbial mat bacterial communities from Lake Vanda, McMurdo Dry Valleys, Antarctica- Oligotrophic Lake LV.19.MP7.P2 | ecosystem: Environmental > Aquatic > Freshwater > Lake >...
AATTCTGTGTCCTCCAGCACTGGCTAGTTTTGAAATCCGTTGACGACTAATTTAGACGCCAAAGTATGATAACTTTCGGTTTTTCGTGTCCATTGTTCGCTATATGCCAGTTTTGTTGTATATTTTGGTGAATTTTTGAGGCGCCAAACAAAAAACCGTCAGCATTGGTGACCGTCGAGTGCCCACCTGCCCGATCCAATGACGATCTTAGTATTGCTGTCCAAGATGCTTCCAGAACTAAAAAAATACATTAAAACCTCCAAGCTGTGCGAAGATGAGCCTCCTCTGGAAAAAGTTGAAGCTTTCAGATGAGCTGCTAAAAATCTACGACTGAGAGGCTCTGTTTCTAAATATACCCCATGTCAGCAGCGGGAAACGATCGCACACTTTTGGACCTAGCTAGCTGCAGCTGTACGAAATGGTACTTTTTCTTCTCTCTAATTTCTTGGCAGCTTCGATAATACATGGTTGCTTAGTAGAGCTCAATTTTTGTGAGGCTAAATACGATTATGGGGCCAGTAGACACTGGTTGTGCCGAGTGGCTCTAAAATGCTAGGAAATCGTAGCTGCTATCGACAGTTCTAGCTAGTAGTTCTCGGCTTATTATTTTCTCATTTTTTACTAAGCCACTATTTGAAGCACTATCAGTACGTAAGTGTAGCAGGGGATACTTTGCTCGATCTACCCATGTGAAGGATGGCGTTGTCGTGCGCTGATCTATGGGCCATTCTTAGGGCTTGATTGGCTCAGCCGCGAAGGTGACACTGGAGTGGTGCTGTAGCCAAATGTCTGTCCGGAACAAGATTGATACTACAACATGCGAACAGAACAGGGAGCGAACTTATCGATCACGAAAAGCAACCGTTTATTCTGGGTGCACCTGTAGATTGCGATCGCGTCCAACTGCTTGGTGAACAGGTACAATCATACGGATAGTAGGTTGTTGTGTCATAGCGCACTTCTTATCGCATACTAAGATCAAGCGCTTATCCAGTTTACTAGTACTGGTACTGGCGCTGTGCTCTCTGCCTTCGCCACAGATGACATGAATATGGGTTTCTGACTTCTGTCGACAAAGATTCTAACTATTCCCAAAGAGGTGCGCCTTCATCTACTAAGATGTGTCTCAACAGTACGAAGTGGCGAGAAAAAACGCGAGAATTTGTGAAGGGGAGGGCTCGCAATCTTTCCTAAGTACCAAAACGCCAGCCAATTTTTGAAACTTGCTTTCTTAAGGTTTTGGTGTCAAATTAGCGAAGAAGCGAGCTACAGTATCTACACGCTGCCTCGCCTCGACTCTCTCCAGCTGAATTCCTCTAATGAGGTGCCTCTGCCCTCTTTCACTAATAGTTCTAGCTGCAACCACCAGCGGTTAGTTGGGCGTTTAGTTAGCTAGAAAGTTGTCTGCCCATTTGCTTTACAACGCGATAGTACCTCTTCCCATTTCCCTGGTATTGATCAATACCCTGGATAGACTTCTTGTTAATCTTAAAATTCTCATGCTTGACGGTAGATTGGCCAGAATACGAGTTTGTTAGGCTGGATTAGGATTGATTGGAGTAGGAATAATAGATTGACAACAAGATATGTATGCTCCAAGAGTATCCCCGATTCGACGTATGCGAAGCAAAAATGGCGGGAACAACTTATTGCTAGACCCTTTACACCCTTCACCGCGGTCAAAGGCAGTTATGCCCGCTATTGCCTCTCCTCGAATGAATGGAGATTATCATGTATTGAAGCAAAATGTGGAAGGACAACGGCTTGCGGTACGCCAAGCAAGGGTTTCTCTGGCATCGTCTCTGGATCGACTGGGGGAGCATCACGTTCGACAAAAGGAGTACGACGATGCTATGGATGCCTTTGCAGAGGCACTGCACGAGAAACGAAGTGTGTTTGCCCACTTCCTTACATCTTCATCGACAAATCCTGATGGAACCTTCGAAAATTCTAGTTCTTTATCATCGTCTGTCTTTGACACTGAAACACTGGACGAGGCAGACCTGCACGACAGCAAAGTTGATGAAATCGTGCTTACACTTAGGAATATGGGGAATGTTCACTCGCTTCGTGGGGAACAAGACGAGGCTATGCGTTACTATACCGAAGTCACAAACCTACGGGCAACAAAAAGCAAGAAACTTTCCCAGGATGCAGCCTCTGTAAGCGGCGACACGAGATCACTATTTTCTGGTCTGAATGGCGGTGAAGATAACTCGACGCTGATGAGCGAGATCAATGAAGATGTCAAAGCCTTGGATGACTTGTTCCGAAGTATCTCGTTTAGAACGGGTGATGGAAGCAATATAGGAATGGAAAAAAGAAAGTCAACTCCTCTTAGCCCGAACAGCGACAACCGTTCCCCAAGTAACAAACGACGGAAGGGTGACAACCTCACTGGAAATGACAGCCTGAATGAGCCATTCAAGCGATCCACTTCTTCAATATGTATGTCAATAGTACCAGAGACTGGATCGGAATTGAGCGAAGCGCTCGAGATGTACCGAACTGTGCTGGACTCCTATACTGGCCCCAGTCTTGACCAGCACAAAGAGGTGTACAACTCTTTCTCGCTTCGAGCCGACCTGTTGTGCGAAAACCGCAAGAGCTCAATGCCCTCTCCAACGAATAGCAAAAAGGATGCCTTTGCCATTGACGCTAGCGATCTTGAGCTCTCAGTTGAGATTTATCAGGAAATCTTGAATGTCCAAAAGGAGATGAGTGAACACATCGCTGACGACCCCAACCATTCTGCCAATACCGCCTCCACCCTGATCAGACTCGGGAGTGTCTACTACAAATTAGGGAACCGTATTGAAGAACTGCAAATGTATCGCGATGCTAAAGCCGTCTACAAGACTGCCTTTGGAGAGAATCATACCTTTGTTGCTGGCGCGCGTAAGAATATTGGGATGGTATTAGCAGAAAGAGGAGAGTACGATGAAGCTATGGACGAGTTTGAGAAAGCGCGGAGAATATATCTTGCAGTCAATGATGGCGATGAAATGAACCGTGACGTCGCAAGCGCCGTGTCATGCATGGGAAACGTTAAAAACCGTGTTGGCGAACTCGACGAGGCATTGACCCATTACATGAAAGCTCTCAAGATCTACAAGTCAATTCAAGATGGCTCCATGGACAGCAGCGAAGGAACTGCGAATACGACCGACTTCGCCCATGCTATGAGAGATGTCACGTCCACTCTCAAAGTCATTGGAATGGTTCATGCGAAGAAAGGAGAGCTGGATACAGCCATGGGTTTCTTCAAAGAAGCCATGGGGCTCCTGCGATTGAATGGTGTTGACAACACATCCATTGGCAGAGAGACAACTGCTTCCGTACTTACAAGGATGGCCAGCATCCACGTCAAGAAGAACGACTTGGACCAGGCTATGGATCACTATCGAGAAGCGTATGAGATTACTGTCAGAAACCGAGGATCTACTAACCATCAAGATATTGCGGGAATTCTCCATTACATCGGAGGTATCCACCACAAACGTGGAGACTACGATGAAGCTATGAACTGCTACCAAGAGGCTATTCGAATCTATCATACAACACTAGGCCCTGGAAACCCAACCGTCGCGGGAACACTTGTTATGGTGGGAAGTATTCACTACAAGCGTCGGAATCTTGATAGTGCAATGATGTTCTACCGGGAAGCCCTCAGACTGAACCGGGATGCGTACGGTCTTCACCACCCTGATGTTGCACCAATCTTGAAGAGCATCGGTACTATCATGACGAAAAAAGGTGAATACGACGAAGCCTATGATATTTTCCGTGATGTTCTTAGCATCAAGTGCACCGTTCACGGTACCGGCCACCCTGAAGTGGCTAGTGCCTACAAGAGTCTCGGTAATGTGCACTACAAAATGGGGGAACTTGCGGATGCGGAGAGACAATACAGACACGCTCTTAGCATCTACAGGAGAACCAAGGGAGAAGATCATCCAGACACCGTGGCGGCAAGAACGACTATCGAGCATCTTCGGTACTGGATGAAAGAAAGGGGAAAGAGGAAGCTCGAACAACGACATTCCCGAAGTTCGAACCGTAGTCGTGCTGAAAGCGATGAGCGTAGCTGCTAGATTATATAGCCTGTGCGGGGTCCCTATACAACATCAGCTATCTCTTCTATAACATAACTAAAGCTACAGTCTATAGCACGCCCTTGGTGCTGGAAGACTGTAGTTGCTAAAGCATAATATGGTGATTATCTCTGCTGCTAAAAATTCCGACATCTAAGTACGTCTGAAAACTACTGTACATCGTAGTGTGATAGTTCAGTTGCACTGCCAAGAATAGGAGTCGAATATGGAAGTGATGCGTAACTAATAGCTTGCATCTGGTGTTTGATATGTGGAATGGAGGTGATTTGAAAAAGTCAGCAAAAAGATACGTTGGTTCCAATGAGAAAAACTGTGGAAGGTGGTGATAATGTGTCCTTTTTGAAACAATGACAAATTGACAACAGCTTTGGCAACTGGCATTAAGCACTACATGTGTGTCAATCCAACTCGGTTGACTGGTGTGGTGCAGGGTATCTTTCAGTGACTGATGCCACATTGACTGGTGTTTTATGATGCCATCTTGGATTGCTGAAAGACAAACTACAGAGTAGTAACCAAACTGGCTAGCTCGGGCTAACACAACCATACCTCTAATAGTATAGTTTGTACTTGTAGCTAAGAAGTCATACTGTACTGACCCAAACCCTAAGTCACTTGTTTGCCCAGTCGCGCTACTACGCGTCTCCGTTAGTTCGCCCGAGAGTCATCGATCACGGTATTCGTAGTTTGTTTTCCGGAAGCACAGTGTTCCGCCACTTTGCGGAAGGCAAAGTCATGGGAGGGACGGAGACGAGTCATCAGTCATCAGTCATGGTGCAGTATTCGTATCTCTGCAGCTGCATGGAGAAATAGAGCACTGACTGGTATTCGCTCGACTGGAAAAAGATCCAGATAACCAGCAGCAACAGCAAATGCCACAACTTGGCTGAGTTACATTCTTCTGTCGACTAGCTACTAGCCAGTAGCCTGTTCTTAACCCAACATTTACAACGACGACACAAGACAACAACAACAAGAATGATGAAGTTAACATCCACGTCTTTGCTACAGCTGTTGCTTCTCAGCGCCCTTGGAGGAGTAGACGCCGCGGGTAACCAAGAGGTTGTGTTGATTGAAAACAAGGGTGTGACCTTCCAACAGGTGCCCAATCGTACCTCCTATCAATGTACCTTCCGCAATCTCTGGACCAAGGAACGACAGCCCAAGAATTTCCCTACGGAATTGGCACGATGGAATGGACCCGTCATGTGGACGCACACCTTGCAATTTGAACCATGGCGTGAAGGAGATGCGGTCACGCGTGGTGTCGAAAAGGTCGCTGAAGTACGTTGCGTGATACGTCGTGTTAATTGTGAAGAGTGATTGCGGCTCGTGGTTTTACTCCATATGAATCAATACTGTATGTTGCGGCTGTCTCGCACACTTCCATATCTCACACAACTTTCTTCTACTGTAATATATTTATCTAGGATGGATTTGCGGATGAGTTGATTAAGGAAATGCAGCAGCAAGGTGAAGCAGTCAAAGCCTGGTCGGAAAATGAAGACTTTGGTTTCTTTGTGCGAGAAGCGGATTTTGTGCACATGCCTCCTATGGAAACGGACTTTCAATTTCCGTATTTGTCTGTCATGGCGGGTATGAGTCCCAGTCCGGATTGGTATACTGGCTTTTACAGCTTTTGGTTGATTGATGAGTATTCTCAGACTTGGTATGATCACATTAAGATTCAGGTACGTTGTCTGTTGTCGTGTCCACCACCCGAAGCTACTATTTTATTTTTATTTGATTGCTTGAAATCCTACTACTCGAAAATGGCATGATTTGGCAGAAAGCCTCTCACACTCTTCAATGCATTATTATTTTTATTTTTCTCTCTGTTCACACAGACCTATGCTTGGGATGCCGGTACGGACGCTGGAACCACGTATGATTCCCTAGAATCCGATTTGGATCCACCACAACCCATTACACGATTCATTCCCCGCACAGCTCCCGAGAATGGAGAATTGCGTGCCCCCAATGGAGAAGATGTCCCCGTGGTGGCCGAGTGGGAATGCTTTTTGGTGGTGGGCGATGTCGATTTGGAAATGCCAGACTGTGATTGGTTTGCCAATCCTTGCTGCAATGAAACTGATAAAGTGAATTGCGGTGCCACCTTGCCCAATGGTGCTCCACCGGAACTTTCTCCCGAATATCAGGAAGTCTTGGCCAATAGCGGCAACTCGGATGGTGCTAGTGGAGCCGTGCAGCACTTTTCCTTGGCTCTATTCGCGGGTCTTGCCGTCTTGCATGTTATTTTGGCGTAAACAGAAAAAGTGTTGTGCATGCATGGAGTAATTTATGATTGGGTAGTTTCGTTATGTGTGGATGGAGACTTTTGACAGAAACAAAAAAGAAAACAATAATTTACTTTTAACAATTGGTTAAAAAAATATTCCGTGGTAGCGGAAAGAAGGGGTTCTACATCCTAGCTTGCTTCCATAGTCTGTAGGTACTAAGCTCAATACTGTAGTAGCGCTTAAAAGGCACTAACTGAGGACCATCCAACTAACCCCTTTTCAGATAAGATTACACGGACAGAAGACTTGGTTCTTGGATTTGTGCATGTATATCAAGGTAGTTTGTGGTTTACATCATTAAGAAAATGAGAGATGTCCTTGAGCATTCTTATCCTTGTGGTCCATCAGCATACTGTATAGCTGGAGCTAGGATTATGGTACCTAGCTAGCTAGGTAACTAGTAGTAGTAGTAGGAGTACTAAAATGTCAGCAGCCTGCTCTAGCTTCAGGTAATTTTCAGCTCTTCTTGTAAGAGCATGTGTGCGTCTTCTTTTTCCAATATTTCGATTTTCCCACCGCGACGATGGCGGTCAGGGTTGGCGATTCATTCATTGTTCCCAGTGCAGCTGAACGAGAAAACGATAGCAGACTTGGCTTCAACTGGAGTGAAATTGTTACGCTATCCACCAAAGGCACAGACGAGAGTACCTGAACATTCTTGAATCTTACCTATCTACGCAAACGAAAGGACAACAAGCACAGTGCGCACATTCAACACAATTCTATAGTATATTATTTATTATTCACATACAATGGGTCTCAACGTGGAAGCTTGCATTGAAACCTTGAAATCGGGAGAATGCGTGAGCGAGAATTCTCTTCGACTCTTGTGTCAATACGTGTCAGAGCTATTGATGGAAGAAAGCAACGTACAGCCCGTGCTAAGTCCAGTGACCATTGTCGGCGATTTGCACGGTCAATTTTTTGATTTGCTCCATTTGCTCAACGTCGGAGGGTGGCCACCGGACACATCGTACATTTTTCTGGGAGACTTTGTCGATCGTGGACACAACAGTGTCGAGACATTGAGTCTACTTTTGTGTTTGAAGCTTAAATATCCAGGGCATGTCACGTTGTTGCGAGGGAATCATGAGGTATGTTGGAAACCATGAAGTTAATGTTTTTTGCTTGTATTTTCCGCGCAAATCTCTGCCTTTTTCACACTTATTGTCTCATATTTTCTGCGTTGTGGTTCCAAAAATAATAGTCGCGTCAAATTACACAAGTCTACGGATTTTACGACGAATGTCTACGGAAATATGGTAACGCGTCGGCGTGGAGACACTGCGTTCAGTGTTTTGATACCTTTGGTTTGGCTGCCTTGATCGACGAGCAAGTCCTTTGTGTTCATGGAGGTCTATCCCCCGATGTTCGGACTTTGGATCAAGTTCGCGCCATTGATCGAAATCAAGAGATTCCGCACGAAGGAGCCTTTTGCGACCTGGTGTGGAGTGACCCAGAAGATATTAGTGCTTCTTGGCAAATGAGTCCTCGCGGTGCCGGGTATTTATTTGGACAACGAGTGACTGATGAATTTCATCATGTCAACAATTTGCAACTCATGGCACGAGCGCATCAATTGGTCATGGAAGGCCGAAAATATCATTTTGATCAACGGCTTGTGACAGTGTGGAGTGCCCCCAATTATTGTTATCGTTGTGGTAACGTTGCGGCTATTCTAGAAATCGGAGGGGAAGCCAACGCGGACGAAGAATGTAGTGGACAAACTGAAGGTTTTGAAGGAAGTATCCGGCAGCGTTTCAAGTTCTTTCGAGATACGGAGCAGTCAGTGCACGGGCCGAAGGGTGAACCGAGAGCACAGCTGGTTCCCTATTTTTTGTAAAATCTACGAAGTGCCAAATAAATATAAATACTCGACAACGAACATTAATGGATGTAAATGATTGTATTCAACTTTCAAAGCGCAAACTACGATGAGAAAGTGGCTTTCACTATAGACATCTATTATGTTTACAAGCGATGGCATATTAGTAGTTTTAGTAGTCGTACACAAGGCTTTAAACTACTACTACTAGACAACCCCTCCCAGTTCCCGCTTCCAGTATTGCAGAGCGTCCGGTGGTGTCCTCATCCAATTGATTGTGCACTCTTCATCCTCAGTCACCATGTCCAAACCTTCGCGTAACTTACTAAAAGCATCGTATGCCACTTCAAAGGATGGAAACATGATTTCGCAACTGCCGGGGACAACCCGACAGCTTTTTTGGTGTGTACCGCTCGTGATATCCAAGCTGACGTAGAGATCAGGATTGAGAAGCCGGCTCAGACTGAACTCGATATCCATGGCCGATCGAAAGAGTCCAGACCCAGAGGCTGGTGGCCCAATGTTTTCAATGTAAAGACGTGTAAGGTCTTTGGCGCGAATGCTACGAACCGAATGCCCCTTGACAATCACTCCGAAAATACGGAGCGAATCCTTAGACGCAGAAAGCATGGATTCCTCATTACCGAAAGTCAGCATGGCGTAGACAGGGGTCCGAGGCTTTGCCCATGATCCCTGATGTTGAACTCTGAAGCGAGCTCGTTGTTTGCGCTTTCGTTGAGCCATTTTTGCCAGCTTTGTAGGCGAAAGCGGTCCGGGGTCCAAGTCTGGTCGTTGGTTGAATATCTCAACACTATCTAGAGGGCCACAGCGTGAATACAATTCCATTACTTCATCCTCCGTAATGTCGATTGGTAAATTGTCGATGAACAGAGTCGTATCGGAAGTGAGAGGATATTCCTTGTCGCGATCTCGATATTCATCGATCACCACGGACTCAAAGATCAAATGAACGTGGCGCCGTGACTTTGGGGAAGCAGAGCTTCGTACATCCTTTTCCTCTTCGCTCTTGTCTACTTTGGATTTTCGTAATCTTCCTGTCACCATTTTCTCCAAGTCTTCTTCGTCTGCTTTTTCGTCCTCTATATCGGCCTCCTCCTCGTGAAGATGAGCATCGTCTTCCTCATCCTCATCTTGCACGGAGAAATGATGAGCTATATCGTGGACTTTCCCATCATCATCCCCGGGCATTCCTGATGAATGCAGTGGCGTGTGGCCTAGTTCATCGCTCCACTGTAGGTCTGGAGTATACGGTGAGTTGTGGAGCTGTTGTTGTATTGCCAGCATTTTGTCAACAAAGCGGTCACGATACTTTTGCCATTTCTTTTCTGATTCGATCACTTTCAACTCCTTGTAAGCTACACTTTCTCGACTTGTCGACTCATTAATATTTTTGTCATCCAGTTGATCGTCGCTGAGGGGGTCAAAATAGAAAAACCTGGCGAGCTCTGGCGCAATTAGATGCACATGCCCTCCCAATTTAAATTCAACATTGTTGAAAAGCAGTCGAATCCCTCCCTTTTTAACACTTGGTGGAGGTGTTGTCATTTTCCCATTGTCATTATTATCCGGCACACGATCGCTCTTTGCACTACTATTGTCGTTTTGGTATTTTACATAGCTATCAAAAAACCGAACCAACAAATTGTACTTGTGAGACGGCAACCGCTCCGACAAGAGTCGCGCAAAGTCATGTGCCTCATCCTTGAGCTCTTTGTCCGACTTGGCCTTGTCCCACACCTTTCGCTTATTATTTTTGGTCACAACGGGGCGATGTGCCCGACTCCAAGCCATGTCATTGGTTTGGATGGATTTCTCACGAGCTTTTTGAAGTATCGCAGCAGTTTGTCTCAACGTCTTTTGGTGTTCCTGGGCTGGGGATGGCATGGTCTTGACAGGCCTAGCATGCAATGGCAAAATGTCCAAAAAACTTAAGACCTTGGACTGCATCCACGTTTTGGGGTCCTGCTGCGCGTTTGCTTCTGATGTTGACGATTGAGCATCTTGAGAGGCTGCCAATTTGGTGGACTTGTCGACTATATTTTTCAATTCTTTGGGTGCATGCTTACTATCCTCCAAGGTGGCTACAAAGTTCTCGAGTTTGTTGATGAGTACTAGCGGCGCAATTTCATCAAAGAGATTCTGCAATTGCCTCCTGGCCACTGGTTCAGACATTACTTGACTTTTTTCTGCCTGACCTGGCTTTGCTTTTTGTTGTAACTTTCGCCGCTTGAATCTTCGTGAATGCTTTCTTCTCGTTATTTTACTTTTGTCTTTTCCATTCTTGTCGTCACTGTCACTGTCGCTTTCATCGCCGTCGTCATTTATAGAAAAAGATTTTGAAGATGTGGATGATGAATTTGGTGCAGTATTTTTTAAACCCTTCGGTTCCTGATGCACATTGGGGGTGGACACAAAACATCGTGCCTGATGGAATTGATAACACTTCAAAAGTTGACCGTGGTGGCTTGGAAATCGACTGCGAATTCTTTGTGATGGAGGACCCAGCTCACCACCACAAGGGTAGATATAGTGGTAATTTTTAATCTCACCAGAGACAGGAACTGATGCAGCTCTTGATATCCTGGATACTCTGATATTATTCACTGTTGATTCACAAGATACCATGCATCTTGCCAGTGGGTCGACGGATGAAATTTGTGGAAACTGAGGTACTGGCGTTGCTCTCCAATTTTGAGTCAACGGTCGTTTGCTCGCCAACGTGCTTAGACGACGAAGCATCTTCTTTTGTTATACGGGTTGCTTTTGCGTTGCAGACATTCCTTCAGCTCCTGCGAAAATGCCTGCAAAAATCCTAGGTGTTTATTTATGAGGAGAATATCTCACGGTGGATGAGTGAAGGATATACTACTAGAATGATGTAGACAGACAAATGAATATGGATTGCTTGCATGAACGCAACCTTATGGTTTTCCAATAATTGATCCGTCCTGGATATTTCGTGGTGGGAGAAACAGTTTGAGAAAGGTGTGATTGATTGATTGATTCATGGGCTGATTTCACTCATGGATTGCGTGGTCAGTATTGAGCAAAGCCAAATCTTAAAATCAGGGCTCTAGACGTGATAATTCACCAAAACCCCAGCGCTATAATACAATTGGGTTTCCATTGGAGGCATTACTCCCACCCGGGCAGACCGAATAATCGTTGGCGCCTTCGTTCGACCCGTTGCAAACATCATGCAAACGGTGCAGTTTTTACTGAAGATAGATCATCACCATGATGATGTCGGCTCATCCTCACTAATTGTTGTAGCTTATGTTCTCGAGGACTCAACTGGGTGACAACTGGAAGGTGCCTGGGAGCAAGACTCACTCCCCCGACACAGCTATTGTTAACTGACGACAATTTACTTTCATTTCCGACTGGCGGATCAACAGAAAAACTCCCCCTCCAAAAAATATGTCGGAGACAAATCCTCCCCCTTCCAGTGATGATAAGAGCAGTGAGAGGCCCAGAAGAGCTCGAGCTCGCCATGATGATACTACCGGTACTACTACTGCCGCGGAGCCGTCATTGGATCCCTACATTGGAAAATTAGAGCGTTTTGAACTCTTTCAAACGAACCAATGCTATTACTTGATTGGCTGCAACAAGTCCAACACTCAATATAGGGTATTGACGTTTGACCGAACCCTCATCGAACGACCAGCCTCGGAATTACCCACCTCTCCGTCTCTTGGAGGAGGAGGCAATCATCACAATAATAGCAGCAACAGCAACCGTCATGACAGTATACCATCTTCTGACTCGATCCCCAACAATGATTCCTCATTGCAACAACAGCAGCAGCAGCAGCAACAACAGCAGCAACAACAACAGCAGGCAGCCGAAAACAGCCACCAAGCAAAGCCCACTTTACGGCCTTTGAGTGATTTTATGCGGGAAGATGATCACGTATATTCCCAAGAAGAAATCAAAGAGTTGCTGGATGTCATTCACGACGGAAATCGTTTGGCCTCGGGCGACGCCCCGGGAAACACGGCTGGAGGAGCCGGCGAGGGACTCAAACCGATTGTGCGTGCCTATGGAATTGTGGGATTTATACGGTTTTTGGATTGTTACTATTTGACACTCATTACACGACGTGCCAAAGTGGGAAGTATTGGGGGGAATGGCATCTACAGTATCAAGGTGAGAGGCTCTACGTGAAATGCTTGTATGGAGGGTTGCTTGCTGTGCCGTTGTCATTGAACGATTTATTAGGAGGCAAATGTTGTCTCAAGCTCGAGCACTCGTTTCTTACTCTCTCTTTTGCCTTGAGAACAGGGAACCGAGTCATTTCCTCTGAAACCTCGTAGTGCCTTGTCGTCGGTGGATCTTGATCAGCAAGCAGATCCATCATCTGTTCTGTTATCCATGTGGAACAGAGGGAAAAGACAAATCGGATTGGGTTTGACGGGACGAGAAATAGCCGAGCTGCGGTACCAGGGTCTGTTTCAAGTTATCAACCTGACTCAAAATTTCTACTTCTCCTACACTTACGACTTGACAAGAAGTCTACAAGAAAATTTCCTGGCCGTCACTTCGAAGCCATTCCCTCCGCCCCCCTCTAAAGATATGTATGCCTGGAATTACTTTTTGACCAGAGAACTGGAAGGTTGTTTGAATTCTCTTACCAGCTATCATTGGGTCATGCCAATAGTGCATGGGGCGTACATCCAACGGAAACTAAACGACTACGGTAGGTCGCTCAATTTGATATTGGTCGCACGGAGATCGCGACACTTTGCGGGGACGCGGTATCTCAAGCGTGGAGTCAACGAGCAGGGAAAGGTGGCCAATGATGTGGAACATGAACAAATATTGCATGACGAATCCAAGTCTGCCTCTGCTGGGTTATTCTCATCTTATATACAAGTCCGAGGATCCATTCCAACGTTCTGGACGCAAGAAAGCAGTGTGACCATGCCCAAACCGCCAATTGAGCTCAACCGGGTGGATCCAACTTACACGGCAACACAGCTTCATTTTCAGGATTTATTTACACGTTACGGAAGTCCAATCTGCGTTTGGGATCTAGTGAAGCAATCCGAAAAGCGAGAGCGGGAAGTTCGTGTCGGCAATGAATTCCGTCACGGAATCGACTACATCAACACGAGCATTGACGACGATCACAAGATTCGCTACTGTAAGTATAAAACCCACAACGCGCTTAGATCTTCCATGGGGCGCGAACTGATTCGGAGCAGGACTTAACCACCACGTCGTTCGAATCTGCGTTTGCCATCATTTATCAGGTGCCCTTGACTACAGTCACATTTCAAAGCATCGGAACTTGGACGTGAGCACATCACTCAATGAAGTTGCCACGTGGGCAGTCAACCAGACTGGTTTCTTCTGTTCATCACCTCAATGGAAAATCCTAGAAGGGGGTCGAATTGAACCCTTCGACGAAAATGATGCACGCGGTGCCGCTATTCTGACTGGGCAGCTTGGTGTCCCAGTCTTTCCCATGGAACAGAAAGGAGTCCTGAGAACCAACTGTGTGGATTGCCTCGACAGGTATGTCAATATTGGCGACAGCATTGCTTTACATTACGGAGGTTCTGAAGCTCACAAGTAACTTTCTCGACAGAACCAATGTGGCGCAATTTTCAGCTGGTGTCGAAGCGATTGAACAGCAACTGGTGGTGATGGGAATCAGGTCCAGCGCAAAACTAGACTCCACTGCCAACATTGTGCGCGTTTTGATTGACATGTATGTGGATATTGGCGACAGTATTGCTCTACAATACGGAGGGTCTGAGGCTCACAAGAAAGTGAATGTTGAACGGTCCGAATCAACCATTGCTGGCCCCATGGGAAAGGTGAGCCGAGTAGACATGCTGTCGCGCCGAGCGCATTAACTGAAAAAAATCTGACTTTCTTAATTGCTCTTTATTGACAGCACAAAGAACTCTTAACGTCCATAAGGAGGTACTACAGGTAAGTCGCACGTTCAATAGTCCAAAATCCACCTGCTGCGGATGAAATCGGCGCTCTAACACATTTGACTCTCTCGTCTACTTATTTAGTAACGCCTTCACCGATCGATTGAAGCAAGATGCCATGAACTTGTTCCTGGTACGGATTTTTCTTGTTGTGGAGGACGGTGGAGAGATAGGTACCTATTGAATTTTTTCTCCACTGGCACTCATTTTCGTTCTCTTGTAATCTTTTCTAGGGCTACTACGTTCCATATCGGTGAGTGCGAACAGAGAGATGACGACGATAATTGTAATTGCTATTCGCCTTGAAGTGCGATCTCACACTTTCCCTCCGCAGGCATACTACCGCACTTTGGGACCTGCAGGACGACTTCTACCTTCACAACTATCACGTAAAAACAGGTAAAGGTACATTGCATTCAATGAAGACTTACCAGCGGGCTTTTGGCATTGACTGGCAAGATTCCGAGGACAATGATGGATTCCAACGATACCCCACGAAGCCAAAGCGTCATAATAGAGCACAGTCTGATGCGTCTTCTCTGCCTCCCCGGCCTTTGGCAAATCGCAGCGTGTCCAGAGAGTCGCAAAGGTCAACAGAAGGCCAAAGTAATGAGTCACTTCGAATTGAATACGTCCGTGAAAGTTGCTTGGCGCAGAACAAAGCCCTTTCTTTGTGGTGGAAAGTTGCTATTCAGGCAAACGTCAAATCGAGAATGTGGATGCAACTTGGAAGCGCGCCCTCAGAGGCCGAGCTCCCCCCAAGGTTCGAACGATTGTACCAGCCTGAAAAGATTGCTCAGTTTGACCGCTTTTTTGCTCGCGGCTGGGCAACTCCCGTTAGGAGATCTCACTCTGCCCAACATACAAAAGGATCATCAGATGACGAGACGGGATGGAGGGACTTTCGGCGCAGCGTTCATAGTTCTCAAGTGCTGCCGGGACCACGGGATAGCGCTCCACAAGATTCTGCGCCTGGCGAAGATAGCGGCGACCACCAAATTACAAAAGCCTTGGACAGTTTTGTCAGCTCTTACGGTTTGCAACCACATTTTAAACCAACAATGAAGAGCTTTGTCAAACACCATGATATCAGATACAAGAATAGCGCGTCGGGCCGTTCTTCGTCAGGTAGCTTGACCGTTCAGATCTGACCTGCCGTACTATGCAACCTAACAAAATCACACTCACTTTTCTTTTTTATCACCATGTATATTCTCGCCAGTTGGACCTCCATCATACCTGGGTCGTATTGGCCCCGACGGAGAAACCATTCGTCCCGAGTATCAGAGATACGTTGACCCAGCGAACGGTTCTCGACAGCAAGCTCGCCCTGGTGCCCTGGAAGAGTTCCAAAACATTCTTCATGACTTTTCGTTAAAGGCAGATGACGTCGGTGGCATACGCAAGGTAAACCCTTGGATTCGCTTGTATTTGTGTATCAGCAAAAGTTCGACCAGATTTTAAATGGAAGCACCATCCCTTATAATTCTCAACTTGTCTACTTTTGCTTGCAGCTTGCCGAGTCGGCACATATTGGTACCACGATTAAATTTGGCCAATACCGGGGTCTGTCTCAAGAGGAGTCGGCGATTGAAACAGCAACTTTGGTCCACGAGCAATTCAATGCCTTAGAAAACATGCGCTCAAGAGGTGACTTGTCGCCGGAAGGAATATCGCTTGTAGACATGGAATTAAAGCGCCGCGGGTTAGACGCTTCAGGTGTCAGAGACACCGTTGCAGCTGGGTGGGAGAGGTACAACAAGTCGGAAAAGCAGTACTCTGAGGTCCTACAAGCACCCTCGCCAACTTGTCGACGGAGCGATCTCACGACTGCCAGCTCCCTCAATCTGTATGCCTCCCTCTTTGACGAGAAAACACAGTTATCCGTACCTGACCTAATCTTCATGTTGGGGAGAAAGCCCGCAGAAGCTTCTAATACTGAAGAAGCCAAGAGACCGCTCGACTATGGAAAGCAACAGAAAGTGTCATTTGTCGAAAAGGCACAAAGTATGGGGGTGCCGATCGTTCCACACGACGAAGTGCTGACGTTTAAGTCTGCACCACTGTTTCAATTCGCAAGGCGATGCAAGGTTCCACCCGGTTTCGAGCAGATCAACGAAGACATGTTTGCTCGAAAAGACAACAAGTTTATGGTTTTCAATGGCGCTGGAGTTGACTCTTGGAAGGGGAACGGCGCCGATCCCGTCACTAGGGTAAGCAAGATGGAAGATGACCTTCTTGTGGCTCTACGATAAGTTCGATCAGTGGCATAGCTACCAGCTCTGGGAGATGTGTTAGATTGCAGTTTGCACGCCCGCAATTTACTTCACATTTAGTTCAAGCAAGTCACTGCTGGAATAATTACCAAAATAAAAAGTTCACTTCCTTCATCATAATGATTGCCTAGTAGCCAGAATGGGCACCACTTGTTATCTACCTCAGAACGTACACCTAACCAGCTGTTACTGTAGTAGTAGATAGTAGCTCGTCCCAACATCTGTTCATCATTATGCCTACTGCAGCACCGCCATTAGTTCTATCAAGCCCTTCAGTTCGTTCCCAACGCAGTGGAGGTCTAGCTAGCTAGTAGCTATCTACTAGCTACGAGACTCACTGTTGATTCACGAGTTCAATTGAATACCGCCAAAAACATAAAAATGACCGCGCGCGCAGCATACTAGCTACTAGTACTGTACTATATATAGTAGCATCAGATCAAGAATCAAGAATCATGACGATGATGACGGCTGATGGAAGTTTTCTTTCATTTCTTCTTCTACCAATGAATCTTCGTTTTTAGAGTTACTATTGTAATTCAGCCGAGCTGTGGCGTGGATAGACTTGAGTGCATTATGAAATCACGTAGAGCCTTGCTTAGCAGCTTGATGGCAATTGGCGCTGCGGCGCTGTGCTTGAGCTGTTTCTTCCAGCAGCTTCCCATCGGTGGCGGCAATGCGAACAACGTGTATTATGATGGAAAAAGCGACAAACACACCATTCCAACCCTCCTCTCTGTTTTTGACGAAAAGACTGGCAAATACATTTATGCTTTGGAAAATCCTCTCTATGAAAGGCTGCAGAAAGGCGTATTTAGCCACGATTTCTACGAGAAAAGGGACATTCTGGATCGTCCTACAATACAGGTGAATGACGACACGATTGATCTCCGAGGACCGCTAACTGTGTCCTGGACGTTGGGGCGAAGCGCCAATGAAGAGGCAGTTGTGGACAACGACGACATTATTATTCTCTATTGTGGGGATCAGGTTTTGGAGCCGAATGTTAGCAAGCGGACATTCTTGGACGCCGCCACCATAAATCAAGCTTTGGCGACTTCTCAAAAACATTTCCATGAGGCGTTTGGGAGTGCAATGCCCTACCTACTGGGTGACACTGATTGGTACTTTCCAAACTTTCCTGTAGTAAGACAGGATGTGTGCCAGTTTGCCTTGTTCAAGTCTTTGCCCCACAATACCTACTCTCTTCTGGCGTTGACGGATCTCGTTACAATTCGAAATGGGAAGGATTCTCCCACAGCAGTTCACTTGGCACTTGGCGACAGCATTGACGAGATGGTAGTGCAATTCAAGACAGACAAAGTCGGAGTTCCAGTTGTTCATTATGGCGTGGACAAGGATTCAATGCTATTGAGTGCAACGGGAACAAGTAAAACCTACAAAGCCACAGATATGTGTCAAGAACCTGCGACGAAAGAAGAGCCGGGCAAATTCCTGCCCCCAGGACAGCTGCACGTAGTCACACTCACGCATTTAGATCCAGACAGGAAATATTATTATAGAGTTGGGGTCCTTGACGACGAGACGCAAGCTTCTACGGTTTGGTCCGATACATTTTCTTTTGTGTCCTCGCCCGAAGTCAAAGCAAATTCTGATCCCTTCTCTTACATCGTGTACGGCGATCAAGGATGCCCGTCAGTTGGATGGGGCCAAGGAGGTGTATGGACCAGTGAAATGACAACAAGAGAAATCGCAAACAATACACACAATCCCCACCCTATCAGAGCTGTGCACCACTTCGGTGACCTTAGCTACGCAAGGGGTGCAGCTCATATTTGGGATGAATGGCTCAACATGATATCCTCCTTTACGGCCCAAGTCCCGCTGATGATTGCATCAGGAAATCACGAATACGACCACAGCGCGGGAGGCGAGAATGGAAAAGATCCTTCAGGAGAAACTACACCCGGTGGGTATCATCCTCAATGGGGAAATTTTGGCGAAGACAGCAAGGGCGAATGTGGTGTCCCTACAGCAAACCATTTTCAAATGCCCAACACTCGTGGCAATAGCAATGGAGTATTTTGGTATTCCTTCGACTTTGCCAATGTCCATACAACGATCATCTCTTCTGAGCATGATCTTTCTCCTGGGTCAAGGCAATACATGTGGTTGGAGGATGATTTGAAATCAGTAGATAGGTCGAAGACGCCCTGGCTTGTACTGGAGCTACACAGGCCCATATATGAATCAGAGGCTATCCCGAAGGAGTATCGTGTTGGGATTGAAATTCGACATAGAATCGAGGACCTTTTATTGCAATATGGCGTGGATATGGTGTTGGCAGGACATTATCATTCGTATCAACGAACGTGCGCTGGTCTGTACAAGAGCAAGTGTGGCCATGGTGGGCCGGTCCATATTATGGTCGGTTCAGCAGGAGCCCAATTAACTCGTAACCATATAGACCCTCGCTTCGGCCACTGGACAGAGAAGTTTGTCAATGACAAATGGGGGTATGGTCGCATCACTGTTGCAAACGCCACTGCTCTACACTTTGAATTCATTCAGGCGGGGAGCCACAATGATACAGACGCAGGAAAGGTGTTGGACGAGACATGGATCATTAAAGGCGCGAATAATTGGGCTGGTAATGACCAGAGTATTACCTTGGGCGATTTTGAGTATTCCTAATTTAAATTTTCGTCTCTCTAAAGACCCATGAGGACTTGCAGCCCTTCTTTGTTGGCACTGTCATTAGAAAGTGATATTTAAGCTACGATGTTGCGATGCCAAAATTGAAGCTCTGAAGTACAACTTCATTTGGCGTGACCTGCCCAGTAACTACCAACTATTTGTGCTAGTAGTACTAGTAGGGTTAGAGCTTTTGAAGTAGAAGCAAACCACTAAAATAGTACGCACATTTTCCTGTTCCAACT
>Ga0163148_10003002_pt1 | contig 19314 bp, 29 predicted proteins | sample OliLakLV19MP7P2_FD_148606 | JGI IMG/M metagenome (GOLD analysis project Ga0163148, IMG submission 148606) | Freshwater microbial mat bacterial communities from Lake Vanda, McMurdo Dry Valleys, Antarctica- Oligotrophic Lake LV.19.MP7.P2 | ecosystem: Environmental > Aquatic > Freshwater > Lake >...
ATATAGGATATCTAATCTTTATTTCCACTGCAAAGAAGATCAGATTCAATTTATGTTCAATCAAATAACCAGAAAAGATTTTATGCAACCAGTTGAGTTGATGTCTTATGAACTTCTGGGCGAGATCATAGATTATGAAGAATATAAGCCAGTTAAAATTAGCTAAAAAGGACTAACTATGCCAGACGAACTAACCATTGAAGGAATAACCATTGAAGCACTAATGGATACATGGAAAATTGAATTGAGCGGAATGATTTGGGAAATGGTAAATAAAAGACCGAACAAAAGGCTTGGATTTATTCCTAACTATAAACACATTGTTGATTATATAGCAAACCAGATTGCTTGGAGTAAGAAAAGAAAACAAGCCGAACTCCTACTTGAGAGAGTTGAGAAAGAGGTGATTGGAGAGAATGACGCTACTCATATAAACGGGGTTATAGTACGACAAAATATGATGCTTACTCGAAATGATATGCGAGCCGAACAACGTACTAAACTCACTCAACTCAAAGAAGAACTAACTAAAAAGGACTAACCTATGACAGACGCAGAAAAAATACTAGAGGAGTTTGACAGCAGAAAACATAACTGGAGACTAGATTTTGATTTTTGGGAAAAAGACATGAAAGACGTCCTCACCACCTCAATCCAAGAAGCAGTAGCAGACGAAAGGGCGAGGATAGTTGGGGAGATAGAGAAGTTAAAAGAAGACTGGAAACCGACAGAAGGATATGGGTGCGAGGAGGAGAAAGGTTTTCAGAAAGGGATAATATCACAGATAGCACTAAAAAATGCCCAGATAGACGAACTCCTCGCCTCCCTAAACAAACCATTAGCTAAAAAGGACTAACCTATGAAATATGGAGTCAAATCAAAAACCTTAACAAAATATCTCAAGGAGTTCGACTTGTACGGGGATGCTCGAGTCTTTGTTTTGAAACAACAGCAGATATGGAAAAACGCCACGATGCAGATTTATGAAATCGAAGGATTCCAAGAAGATAAACTAATAGAGCAATTCAACCCCATTAAAGGGACTGATTACACGAAAGTCAGAAAAAATAAAAATAAATTGTCAGACACAAAACCAATTACTTGGAAAAAAGGCAAACAAATATGTGTCGTTTTGATTAGTAATGAGAAAAAAACCTACCAAGTTGCTCTCAATAATGAGCAAATGAACGCTGTGATTTTTATATTGCCACAATTATTTGATGACCACGTAATAAAAGTATTAGAAAAACCACTAGATATTACATTGAAGGAATAACCTATGACAGATACACAAAAAATAATGCTTAAAAAAATGCTTGGATGGAATCAGGAGTACTTATACCGATACTTTCACTTCGACAATATTTTTGACATAAAGACTCTCAAAAAAGAAATGCGGGGACTAATCTCTGGTGGATATGTTAAGTTATGCCGAGGTGGTATAAATGACGATGGCGAGGTTATGGGTGGAACAGGATTTTGCCTTGATTATGAAAGATTGGACGAAATAAAGAAACTAACCAAAGAGGAGTAACCTATGAACGAACTCCAAGACTTCCTGAAGTTGGCTAATGAGCAGTTTGGTGATAATACCGCCATCATTATTGATGAGAATACCAAGATTGATGTGGAAGTTATCCCCAGTGGTATTCGGGTGATCGACAACGCCATTGGTATTGGTGGTATCCCCAGAGGGAGAATCACCGAAGTGTATGGAAAAGAAGCCAGTGGAAAAACTACCCTTTGTCTCCATGTAATTGCTCAAGCTCAAAAGATGGGGCTTAATGCTGCGTTTATTGATGCTGAACACGCCTTGAACCTTGAAATGCTCCAGCGACTTGGTGTTGATACCAGCAAATTGGTATTCAGCCAGCCCAACAGTGGTGAGCAAGCCCTCGATCTTGCGGAGATGATGGTACGCTCTGGCAACTTTGCGGTGATTGTGATTGATAGTGTTGCTGCTCTTACGCCCCAGGTAGAGGTTGAGAAGGATTTTGGAGAATCCATCATGGGTGTCCACGGTAAACTTATGAGTCAAGCCATGCGTAAGCTCACCGCTCCTGTAAGTAAATACAAGGTGGCGATGATGTTCACTAATCAAACCCGAGCAAATATTGGTGGGTATGGGAGCCCCGAGGTTACAACGGGTGGCAACGCATTGAAGTTCTACGCCTCACTACGACTCAGGATGCAGTTAATCGGGCAGATTAAGAACTCAGCGGGGCAACGTACTGGTGGCAAGTATAAAATGACCGTAGTGAAGAATAAAATGGCTGTGCCTTTCAAAGAAGCGGAGTTTGAAATTACCCAACGTGGGATTGATGCCACAGGGAACTTCATTGACCTGTTGGTAGAAAAGGGTGTGGTTGAAAAAAGTGGCAGTTTTTACAAGCTGGAAGGTGTAATGATTGCACAGGGAAAACCCGCCTTGATAGAAAAGATCAACCAAGATCCCGAATTAAAAACCACATTGAGCGAAAAATTACACAAACAAACATAGCATCCAGCATACTTAGAGGATGAATATTAAAGACCTTCTAAGTGCTGCAATCAATAAAGTTCGTGGCACAGAAATGTTATCCCCTGTACCAGCCAACTACAGTGGTCAAATTGGTGGTGGAAAACAGACCACCTATCCAGAATACATGGATGCGCTTAAAGCTTCTGGAAGACCTCAAATTATCCAAACCGACAATCTTCAAGAATTTGCTGTAGCAAAGAGACAACTCCAAGCCAGAGATTTGGGCGTTGATCCAAGTTCCCTTCCAATGACTCCACAACCAATGCAAATGACTCCTAGCCCGACTCCACAACCCCGTGGACAAGTCCTTGGAACAACAACTGGGGACGTGAACTTCCAAAAACTCATTGAGGTGGCTAAAGCTAAGGCTGAGGCTCAAGGATTTCATCCAGCCCCTATTGTGAGTCAGATGGCTAGTGAATCAAAGCGTGGTAAATCTCGTTTTGCCAGGGAGCGCAACAATATGTTTGGTATTGGAGCTTTTGACAACGACTTAGATAACACCCACCGCTACGGATCGCCTGAAGAATCCATTGATGCGTACTTGAAATTGATCTCAACTGACCCACGCTACGCCAAAGCCTACGAACAACGACAAGACCCCGCGAAATACATCCAAGCCGTAAAAGACGCGGGATATGCCACTGATCCCAACTATGTACGGACTACGATGAATACCCCTGAATGGCGTTCAATGATGCAATAACGCCAGTTGCACAATTTCCAAACATAGTTCATAGTTAAAACGCTGATAGGCAAGCTATCGGAACAGATGTGATATACTTGAGCATACAAGACCTTTTTGGGGTGCTGCTGTTCAGCTCAAGTAGCACAGCACCGTTCCAAAGGGGTCTTTTTTTGTGCCCAAAATAGGCGAAAACCTAGAAAATACCTATGAAAAACAACGAAAGTTATAGTGACGTTACTATAGGACTCTCCGAAAGGGGTTTTGAGGGGAATCCCCTCAAGAAGGGGGTTCAGGGGGATGTATCCCCCGACAGCCTGTCGACAGGCTCTCTTAATCTTCGTATTTTTTTTATTAAAAAAAGTTTAGGGACACTATGATAAACAGAATGGTTAAAACCGAAGTTGTGAGAGACGAGTGGTTCTGCTCTCTAACCCCCGATGAAAAGTGGTTCTTTACTTATCTACTCATTAGCCCAGACATTAGATATGCGGGAGTTGGTCAAATTCCAGAAAAGATTATGTCGATTGATCTTGGATATGAAGTTGCTGTAGTGCGTGAATTGAAAAGGAGGTTTGAGGTTTCTAAAAAAGTCCTTTTTATTGGGAATTGGGTATGTTTGGTTAATTTTGCTAAACACAACAAAGGTCTTTTTAATCCATCAGTGATTGAAGCAACCAGCAAATATCTTGAGTCTATGCCAATAAAAACCTATGAAGAAATAAATAATAAACTAAAAGAAATGGGGGTCGAGATGTCTCTTGATGATTACATAGAAAAAAGACGCAGAAACCAGGTGAAGAAACAACTTCGCAGGACAAAACCCTACCTCATGGGTCAGCAGTTAGATATCGAAGTAGACAAGGTGCTTGGAATTTCAGACTCAGGGAAAATGGACTGGGCAGCTATTCAAAAAGTAGTGGTATCAGATTACCCAACTCCAGAGAGTATTACCCCTGATCTCGTTCGCTCTACAGCAAAAAAGTTTGGAGTCAGACCGTACCAGCTCCACTGGGTATTTATTCAAAAGATCAATACACTCAGTGCCTCTGGAAGAACGAAGTCAGATTATCTCGCAGTGCTGAAAGAGTGTGTATTGGTTGCACTCAAGAAACAATTAACCGATCAGGAAAAAATCATCGCGGTAGTTCTTTTTTCCGAGTTTGCTCTGACACCAATTACAAGACTGCAAGCTGAAATCATGCTTGACCAAGGGGAACTATGACCTACATCCCACATACATCAGATCAATGTGACCACATCCGACCCAGCAGGTACTTTAACTCTTTTGTTACTCCACCTAAAATTGAGAAGGATGATTTCTTCGACTCCTCTCTAGCCGAAACGGCTGAGACAAAAATTGGTGAACTCCTAGAACGGCACGACTGGGTATCATCTCGCTTTACCAACAACTATCGCTACCTAAAAAACAGGGCTATCAATGAAAAATGGGATGACTTTTCACTGTATTTCTGGCAGTATTTTGAGGGACTTGAGTTTGAGGAAACGCTTTTGATTAAGAAGTGGTTGAAATACTGGACTCGTATCTATGAAAACTGTTCAAACACCAAGCTCATAGAACCCCCCAAAACCGTCTTCAGTGACGAGGACATCGTGAGAGCTAGAGAATACCCAATAGAAGACCTTTTTAACGGAGATCTCAGGCATCAGTACGGTAAGTCTATGGGTCTGTGTCCATTCCACGATGAATCAACTCCCTCGTTCACCATTTTTGATGATAACCACTTCCATTGTTTTGGCTGTGGAGTGCATGGAGATAGTATCGAGTTCTATATGAAGTTGCACAACACCTCGTTCATCGAGGCAGTAAAGGAGCTCCAATGAAACACACAAAACGACTCGCTGAAGTTATTGCGAACAAGGCGGTGGTAGAAAAAAACACTGATCCACTTGATATTGTGATGGGTGAACAGACCACTGAGGCTTTGGCTAAAGTCACTCACTATCCAACACTCAAGGTTGGAATTGAGCACCTAGATAAGGGTGGTATCCCCACTGGACTCAACCTCATTGTAGGGCAGTCAGGAGCGGGTAAGTCTTGGTTTATGACCTTCTTGGTGTATGTCGCTTGGGATCTCAATAAACTCCGCAGTGCAATCTTCAGTCTGGAGATGGACTATGAGGGTATTAAAAAGCGGATGCTCCAAAGCTATAGTGGCTTGGGGTATGATGCTTTTATTTATGGAGGTGATACCTCTCTGGGAATCCAAAAAATTAAAGAGATCTCTCCTGTGGTGATCGACTACACTCAGTCCGATAATCAAATTACTGCCAAGGGGTTTTTACAAAAGTTCAAAGAACTCTATGATCGTGGAATTAGAGTATTCGTCTTTGACCATTTCCACGAAATACCTGGGGCATCGGTGAATGACAAAAATCAGCAGGTATCAGAGGTATGGGGCGATATGTTTAAGTTCATCAGAAATACCTATGATGACATTTGGCTCTTTGTCTTGGTTCAGTCAAATAAAGAGGGGTACAAAAAGAAAACCCTCAAAAAAGAGGACATGGCTGGTTCAATGAGTTTGGTGAATAAGTGCGACTTTTTTCTCTCTCTCAATAGAACGGAAGATCCAGAGAAAGACATTGGACTCACCAGTGAAAAAGTAATTAAAATCTGGGTTGATAAATCTCGTAGAACTGGCATGGATAAATATATTTCTATGGCACTACTGAGTAATACAGGGATGTTCGTTGATGCGTCTGTTCCAACGATTGTTAGTTTTGTAAACGAACAAGTAAAAATGGATCTATGACTGTTAAAAACTACTACACCCTCACCCCAGAAGAACTCGATGTATCAATTGCCGCTATTCGGGATTGGTTGTTTAACTTCCCCAACCACAAGGAGTACCAACGAGTGTGCTTCGCCCTCAAGGTTGCTCTCTGCGCCAAGAGACTCGAACGAGATCCATTCATTGATCTGGTAATAGACACACTCTGTTAATTGGTATACACTCAGAGTGTCATAAAAAGTGCACAGGCACAGAAAGAAGACACTATGCCATCAATTGATTTCGGAGAACAACTCCCAAAAGCAGGAGGAACCTACGTTAACATCAAAAACGCTGGCGATAAGGTTCAGTTTAGAATCTTAGCCAAGCCCTTTGTAGAAGGAAATCATTTTTTTGGATCCGCTGGTAATTGGGATGTTCAACCCTGTCTAAGAATAAATAATAATGCCGATTGTGTTCACTGCAACCGACTGACTGTAGTTAAAAAAGCTATTCCCAAAACAGAGAGCAAAGAGGAATACGACAGATTGCTGCAAATAGCGAAAAAATCTGTTCCTGGTTGTGACCCTGGTATTACCTTCAACTTTCCCATCATCAATAGAAACACTGAAGGTTTTGCGGTGTATGGGGCTACAACTGGAGTGCGTAATAAAATTGACGCAGAACTCAAGTTGGGAACAAAAGTGCTAGAAGTAGATTTTTTGGTATTAAACACTGGAAACAAAGGCAAAGACAAGTTCTCACTCACCCGATTAGACAGTGCGTTCACTCGTCCTCTTTCTGAAAAAGAAAACGCAATTAAATCTAACTTTGTTTATGCTGATTTTGAAAAGCTAGTTGATGGCTCTCCAGACGATGAGGGAGCTATTGCTTTTGAGCAAAACTCAGAAGTCCGAGATGATGGAGATGTTCCTTTTTAATTTATTAAGGACTAACCTATGAAAGATTTTCTTATTAAATTACTAGGTGGGTATAGAGTGGTTATTGTCGTGATCGAAAGGACAGACAGACACATCACCGCCGAAAGTAAAATGACGACCTTCTATCCATTCTGTCAAAGGATATTCAAAACCAGAAGCGGAATAGTATCTATCGACAGGAACAATAGGGTTACCTTTAAGGACTACCCTAAGCCAAACACAGAAAAAAATATATGGAAGTAGAAAAATATACAGAGATTATTTTTGATCAACAGGGCATAGTGATTGGCTACGAAGATGTCCAGAATAACGGATTTATGGAATGGTACAAACCAAAGATAAGTTTAAAACAACTCCTTGAGGAGCAAGGGGTAATTATAGTAAAGAAGGATCAACTTATGACAGACAAAACATTAAAACAGTTCACTGATGTACTTGAAAGACTTGAGGAAAACATAAAATTCGATTTATCAATGACACTTCGTTCACAAGAAGTTCTACTGAATAAGAATTTTGAAGACGAGATTCTAGCCATGACCGCCGAAGGACTAGAACTGAAAAAACTAATGATTAAGAAACAGCGAGAACTCTTTGAAAGACTATCAGGCAAAATACTGGGCATGGAAGGACTTATGTCCGCTAGTAAAAAGTAACTATGACAGACACTTACCTAGAAAAATACCAACCAAAGACCTCAATCTTTGAACACTTTGAAGTAGCGAGTGATCTTGCTCCCACAGATAGGGCGTTCAAAACGTGGGAGAAGCTCCTTGCAGCAAAGCGTGGTCATGATGGACTCTTTTTAGTGATCGGAAAACTTCTCAAAGACATTCGAGATCAGCAGTTGTACAAGCATCTTGACTACCCAGACTTCAAGCAGTTCCTCGCAAGTGAGGAGCTGAGTTTCAGCCGTGAAAAAGCCTATATGTGTATCAAGGTGTATGAATACTACATTGACGTTTTACAGCTTGATCCCGAGTCGGTGAATAAGATGAATGTGAGTCGCCTCTCAATGATGGTTCCTATCTTGAAAAAGATCGAGGATCCCAAAGAAGTGATGCGTCAAATTGAGGATATGTCGAGCCTTCGCCATGGTGATTTTGTACGCCAGGTAAAAGAGAAATCAAACAGGGATGGGAAGCCAACTATCTACTACTCAGAAGAATACGCTAAGTGGGTGGTGAGTTACTATGGAAGCAATACACACCTGAACGACTTGGGTGAGTTTGTAGCAGTATGAAACAACACATATCTGTAGAACTCGCTAAAGCCCAAGCCAAAGGAGAACGCATGGGGAGAGAAAAAGAGAGGAAAAGCATAGTGGCTAATCTAAAACAGGTCACCAGGATTCATAACTATCTAGACAAAGAAGTGTTAAATAAGGTAATTAAGTTTATTAATAACTTTGATAAACCATCGCCACAAATATAAATACCACTAATGGAGGATCGGATGAAACAACACATCTCTGTAGATGAGTTCTACAAGCTCAGTAAAGAACAACAAAGACGATTAGAAGTGTGGTGTTTTACTCATAGGTATTTCACTAGACTGGCAGTGCCAGGAGAGCCAGCTAGATTCATAGATACAAAAACACTTACAAGTTATGTACTCAACCCGATTGAACTTTCAATCGGTCAGATGATTGAGTTTTTAGATGAGAACAAAGATGGATTTGATTTGAAAGGTGAAGATATGTGGTATGTGCCAAGAATCGAGTATCAACACCCCAGTGGAATGTTGTTTTTTAGTATGCAGTGGGATAACGAACTCTGTTATGCTTTGTGGGAAGCGGTAAGAAAAGTATTAGAAAAACCAAATAGTAGCTCTTAGTTGCCTCAACAGTCGGTTTGTGCTTTACTGGATAGGTGAAGCCTCGAATCACCATTACAAAGTTAAAGAAAAAAGCCGATGCGGTGTACTCCACAAAACTGCGTCAATCCGCTGCTGATAAAAACGGCATGGTGAAATGTTATACCTGTAGCACAATAAAGCATTGGAAACAGATGCAGTGTGGACACTTTGTCACTCGTACCATTACTGCTCTACGGTATCATCTTAAAAACACCCGAGTTCAATGCGTAGGTTGCAATATGTTTAACCAGGGGCGACCAGACGTGTTTGCCTACAACCTCACTAAGGAGTATGGGGTAGAAGTTTTACAAGAACTCCAAGAGATCAAAAATAAAACGAAACTCAGCCCCTCGCAAACACGCGTAATGTTGGAAGATGTGCTTGATTTGACACACCGAGTGTAATAGGATATACTACGACTTCATGAAAAAAGAAGATACCAGAACTCCAGAACAACTCGTTGTGAGCAGTTACATGTCGCACTTGGGTAAGGTTGGTGGTGGTCGGAATAAGCAAAAAGGTTCTGAATACTTCAAATGGGTACGTTCCCACCGCAAACCAAAAGATCAAACAGCTGATCTTAGTGATCTAGGTAAATCTTAGGGTGTTTTGAAAACACCCTTCATTAAAATTAAGTACCCCAAAAATGTGACCCTTAAAGTAAGCGAGAAATTGGAAAAGTAGAGGACTAACCTATGACAGACACACAAAAAATAAAAAAACCAGATTTAAGAGACATTTTTGACGAATCTGTCAAAGATATTAAAGGCACTGATCAATTCAAAGAAATGATGAATATAAGCAGAGAAGTACTAGCGAACTGGTTTATAAGCTATGATCCATATAGTGATCTTTTTCAGTTCTATGATGAGAATGTTTTCAGGACACCTAACTCAGAATTATTTGAAAAGAAAAATTATAATCTAAGATTTACCTTTAAAAAGGTTGACAATCAGCCGTTAATGGTTGAGTTAGAAAATGCATTTGTTATGTTTGGTGAGGACATAAATGAAATGGATAAAACAAGTATAATTGATAGAGTAATTAAAATTATAGTAAAGAAGGATCAACTTATGACAGACACCACAAAACTACCAGAATCCGTAATTGCTAGATTTAATGAGTGGAAGGAGTCAGGACAATCATACAAAGATCCAAGAGATTTCGTTGAAGGGTGGCATAAAGATAGATTATTTTTGTTTCTAGCCGATGAACTAGCCATAGCCAGAGAAGAAGAGAAACAACTATCCTACAATGAGGGGGTTGAGGATGCAAGATTAGCAGTTTGTTCAGTAGAAAAAAATACTTGGGAAAAATATGTTTATTTAAGAATTGATAAAATATTTGAATTACTGAAAAAACTAACCAATAAGGACTAACCTATGAATATAAAGACTTTCGGAACTATAGACCAAAGAGCATACGAACAATTAGTGAGATGTGCTGAAAAAGGGAGTGCTGATTATGCTGTGCTTTGTGCCGACCACCACGTTGGCTACAGTCAACCCATTGGTGGAGCGATTGCTTATGAGAACTTCATTAGTCCATCTGGAGTAGGATATGACATTGCTTGTGGCAACAAGGCGGTTATGACAAACATCATGGCTGTAGATATTAAAGTGCCTGAAATTATGGATGAAATTGTCAAGAGAATTTCATTTGGCATTGGTAGAAATAATAACGAACCAATAGATCATGAGGTCATTGAGAAAATAGCCCATGCAGATTTTGAACCACAAAGAAGTTTGTGGAAAAAAGCAGAGAACCAACTAGGTACGGTAGGAAGTGGTAATCACTATGTTGATCTATTTTCTGACGAAATTGGAAGGTTGTGGGTTGGCGTTCATTTTGGCTCAAGAGGGTTTGGACACACAACCGCTTCTGGATTCTTGGCATTAGCTCAGGGCAAAGCATTTGATGAAAAAGCTCAAGAAGGAGAAATGGATTCCCCACCAATTCTATTTGATATAAATAGTGATCTTGGACAGTCTTATTTAACAGCTATGCATTTAGCGGGTCAGTATGCTTATGCTGGTCGTGACACCGTTGTAAAAAAGGTTTTGGAGATTTTGGGAGCAACATCACTTGAGGAAATACACAATCATCATAACTTTGCATGGCTAGAGGAACACTTTGGGAAAAAATACTGGGTGGTGAGAAAAGGATGCACACCTGCTCAACCAGGTCAAAAAGGTTTTGTTGGTGCAACTATGGGTGATAACTCGGTAATACTTGAAGGCGTTGATTCTCAGCAAGCTAAAGACTCTCTCTATTCCACAGTTCATGGAGCTGGTAGGGTAATGAGTAGAACACAAGCTGCTGGTAAGTTTAAGAAAGTGACTGAAACGAGAACCAAACCAGATGGGACTGAGTATGAGTTCAAGCACAGAGTGAGAACTCAAGGCTTAATTGACTGGGAAGGGGCAAAAGCTGAGTTGAAAGAAAAGCACATTGAGTTAAGAGGTGCTGGAGCTGATGAGGCACCAGGAGCATATAAAAAACTTAATGAGGTGCTTAACTATCACAAAGATTCAGTAAAAATAATACACACGCTCAAACCTATTGGCGTTGCTATGGCTGGAGGCGACACCTTTGACCCATATAAGGACTAACTTAGTATTGCAAACTCTAGCTGTAGTTGCCTCACATGCATACTACGAAGCTCCTTGGCGTACTCTCTATGGTGCTTGGCATCTTCACTGTCCATAAGCCGATGACAGGGAATACAGAGTACGACGGCATTATCTATTGAGGCGATCATAGCGTGTGAGAGTTCTGGGTGATTGAGCAGTGCAACGGCAATACCTACTTTGTGATGAATCTCAAGGTAGCCATCTACAGCATCTTTTTTTTTAATACCACATTCTTCACAGCACCAGTCTGCCTTCCTGAGGGCTTCATTCTTTACCTCTCTGGTGAACTCGCAAGACTTTGGTCTGTTCCTGCGTACTTCACTCATGGCTTTCCAACTTCATACTCTATTCGTGGCTCTATGTAATAGGACTTCTTCCATCCCACGTCTTTAACCCACTGTTTAGACTCGCCGTACCCTTGTGCGTATGGTTTGTCTTGAAAGTCTACTGAGAGGAATCTTGAGGTGTTGTAGGCGATTTTGTCGAGCATTTCACCCTCTAGGGTAGATCCGATGCAGCGCATACACTGTGATAAATAGAGGCTCACATCAGCTGCTTCCTGGCCAGCTTCTTGTGCGGTTTCTTGGGTAGGATTGGCGATTAAATCAAGCCAGGCATCGATAAACTCATGAAACTCCCCCTCTGCTAACACGCCAAGACGTAAAAGGTCATCATTGTTCTCCCTCATGGAAGGCCGGCCAGCTGTAAAGATATCGAGGTGTTGCTCGATATTCATAGTTATTCTTTACTGATTTTTCGTCCACCAGCAGCTTGTAGTCCAGTAACAACGCCAGAAGCAGCCAATCCTAAAACGATGCCCTCAGCGATATCTATGCCTTGAACTCTCAATGCTCCAGCGAGAAAACCAATTGCAGCTGCACCTGTGATGATAACGACTGTTCGGTAGTCACGATCAAAACCTGACTTCACAAGTTGGGTAAAACCAATAACGGCTCCCAAGATAAATGTGTTTTCCATAGAACTCCTTAAAGTAATTTGTAATTTCCTGACAACTTACCCTCAGACCATGTTACTCCGTTAAGTCCTGCTTTGCGACCCGACTTGAGTGTTATTTCTTCTGGTGGTTCAATTGGTGTTGGGGCTGCTTCTTTGCCAGCAGCAAAACCTCTGTTGAATGAATCCTGCGACTTCTTGTCGATAGCTTCCTTCACCGCCACAAACTTTGAGTTACGAGGAAGGGCCAAAAGATCGGTTGTTTGATCGAGGGTTTCTGAGTTTCCCCGCACCTTTTCCCAATCAGCGATTGGTACGTTAATAGTTCCTGGCATAGTTCCCATCTTTCCCTTGACCATATTTATAAGGCGATCCCACCCAAGGTCAAGTGTGCGGTGAGGACAATTTTTACCACTAAAAGACTTGTGTGTTTTGATTACTTCAACACCCCAATTTCTCTCTGTAAGAATCTTAGCGACCAACTCAGCAGCGTTTTCCTCAGCTTTGGTAAAACGATCTCCACCGCTCTTGGAGTAGCAGATCTCAATCCCAATATGTTTTCGATTGCCGTCACCATTACCGTCACCTGCATGCCAGCCATTTCTATCAAGGGGAATACCCAGTACCCCTTCTTTGTCATCTACAGCGTAGTGGAATGAGGTTTGGGAGGTGTTGCTAATCATGTAGGCGTTTTCATTGATAGCAGATGCGTCGTTAAAAGTGTTATGAATACACACCCCAATAGGTGTCATAGCATGAGGACATTTGAGAGCGTATTTAGATGGTGCGACTAGGTTTTCTCGTATCGTCATGGCTTAAATATCCTTTGGATAATCCAACTCGATCCTATGCTAATTACTGTGGTTATTGCAAACCACGCCCCCATCGCCCTACTGTTAAAATCCTCTAGCTTATCTATCTTTTTTTCAGCCTCAACAATTCGCCTGTCAATCTTCATTTCAAGACGTTCTACAATTTCGTAAATATCTTTAAGTGAAACTTGTGTCATATACGTTACCTTCCACGGATCATCAGAAAGTTAAGTAGTACGTTGAAAAGTTCAATCATAATAACGATAATAAAAAGCATCTGTATCCACTTGTTGTAACTTTTAGATTCAACCAGATGAAGGTCAAGTTTTGTCTCAATGCGAACAACTAGTTTAAAAAGTTCAACAACATCAATCTGAGTATCACTGATGTCTTTTTTATTCTTGATGACTTGGGTTTCTTGCATAGATTTATTAAAACCAAAGGTTTCCCGATCCAGATCTACGCTTATTTGGCGCATTGAGTAGTGTATCTATAAGCCTGTCATCTCCGCCAGCTCTTTGTGACCCTCCTTGTGGGAGAGACTTTGCTAAGTAGTCAAGACTCTTTAGGCGACTAAACTTAGGTAGCTCAACATTAAAGAGCTTCTTGGCTTGGGAGTGGCTCAAACTGCCACCACTAGATTTTGTGTACGATTTGGTAAGGTACGGCTTATCGTTAATCTCATCCCACCTCAGGGCTTTAATAGCCTTTTGTTCATCTTTACTGATGTAGTCATTTTCGTAGAGATAACTCACCATTTCGTCAGTTACGAGTTGGCTGCCAGCTACCTTTCTTCTCCCTTTCATCAAAGACTCCACAATTGCTGGGGTGTCCATGTTGTCGAGTTTAGGCAGGATCTCTTGCAACTTCACATCTTTGTCTTTTGAAGCCATGTTGTAGTATTCATAAAGCTCTGGCGATGCTCCAGAAGCACTCAAGATTGCCTGTTTCTGCTCAGGTGTGCTGAACTCATCGTCCATAGCCGTTTTGAGGGCTTTGTATGTCTCCATACGCTCCTCAATAGATTTTGAAGTCGCTGATTTTCCACTGAAGATTGAGTTTTTAATTCGATCCGCAGAGGGAACTCCGCCGTTATTAAGTATGGTTGTGGTTTCTGTGTTGTAATCTTTTTTCTCCTGAGGTGTTCCCCCAAAAACAGTTTTCTCGGTTTCTGTTTTGTTGCCAGACATAACTTGGAGGAAGTTCTGTTTATCCTTATCCTTGCCCTTGAGCCAATTATTGTCTTTCTTGAACTTCTCCGCCTGGGCAGTGCTTCCAGACTCCTTGAGGAGGTTGTAGGTTTTTTTATCATCCTTAGACAGACCCTCATTAACTCCACCCCAGACATTATCAATAGCGGCGTTATCCACCAAAGTGTTAGACGCTGTCTTACCTGCAATAGGGATATTTCCTAGCAAGAATCTCTGAGTAGAATTTTTTGGATCGACATTCTCCAAGAAGCTCTTTTCTGAGTCATATTCAGATAGACCTTTTTGTGCATCAGCTCCAGCCTTAATTGCCTTATAAGCGTCCGAACCTGTTGGCCCAGCAAGAGTTCCAATTGCACCAGACTCACCATACTTAAACATTCCAAACAGACTTTCGATAAGCCCAATACTTGAGCCAGCTTTAAGATTATCTACATACCGTTCAGCTAAAGTCATATCTTCACGATCTTTGTTTCGCACAAGAGCAGTGACATCGTTGAGTATTTCACCAGCGAGAGGTGCTGCGATACCAACAGCAATAAGATCATTAAGAAGTGGTTTTGGGTTTCCTTTTGATAACTCACTAACCGCCCGTTTTACCTCATTACCAACAAGCCCTGATTGTTGATACGCAAAGCTCTTAAACTGGGTGATAACTTTTCCTGTTGGACTTTGCCATGATGCGGGGGTATTTCCCTCTGGTGAGGTAAACTGTGTGGTTTGCGATAGTTTCTTAGAGGCAAAATCAACCATCTTTTTTGCTGCCTGCTCGGTTGAGTCTGACTTCCAGTCTACCCCAAGCCTTTTAAGTTCTCTTGATGCCGCACTGCTTCCATTACCCGCCTGTTTCATTAGCTTCTCGGCGTATATTTCACCAGCATTAACAGCCATGACTCGGTTAAAACGCTCAGTTCCGTACATACCAATTAACTTAATATATTTACCAGTAATAGAGTCGTTCTTATACGATTCACCAAAGATCTTGACCATATCTGGTTCAATCTCCCCAGCCTGTTTTGCCTTTTCCCACGCTTTACTAGGATTAGACATGGTTCTTACGAGAGCTCTTGTAAATGAGGGGAGGTCTGTTCTCGCAAGCGTACTGATATTTTGAGTTAGGTTAAGGGCTGCGGTAATTGGATTGAGCTTTACTACTGTTTGAACTCCCCTGATCGCTTTTGAAAGATTAGCTCCGTCTTGTGGACCAGCATAATCGCCCTTACCAATGAGTTGGTCAATGTATTTTTTTGATCCAATTGAATCTTTTGTCTGGCTTGCTAGAGAGTACATCACCTCATCACTAGGACCAAACAGTCTTGCCTCAGTGTGACGCTTAGTAGCTCCTTTGACATATTCATAGAGAACGCCAAGATCTTTTTTATGTTCAATTTCTGAAAACTCACGAGAGTAATCAAGAGCACCGAACTTACGCTCTTTATTTCTCGACATAAACGAATCAGCCCTACTCCTTGCTTTTTGAGGGTCAACGCCTTTTGCAATAAGTTGGTCAGCAAGATCATCGGCACTCTTAGGAACATGTGGGAAGTAGTCAGCTAAATAACCAGTATCAAGTCCAGCCGCCTTTGCTTTGGCTTGGATCTCGTTGGCAATAACACGCCACTCATCAACTGCTTGTTGAAGTTGTGGTGAGTCTATCTTTAGTTTCCCCTCAACATAGTCGCCAAAGTTTGCCTTCTGATCGCTTCTAAGAGTCTTGCCCATTTGTTCGATTCGCACATTATATCCACCAGCTTCTATCTCAGACTCCATAACTGATTGCTTATGAAGGGTTGCAATTTCTTCACCAGCTCTACCCTTAGACCCAAGTGCGTTGTAAATTGAGCGGGTCGCTCTTTCAACCACTCTTGATACCGCTCCCTGTTTTTTGCCTGCTTCTTGACCAAACCGTTCTTGGTTTTGGCTAATCTGATCTTTGATATTTTGTGGAGAATCAGCTTCGATTGGGTTGATTCCAGCTTTGGGTTTCTTCGCCTCATTCTTGAGGTCTGAGTAGGCTTGTCTGAAGAAGCTTTCTTTCTCTGTAAGACTAGCGATAATTTCTGGGTCAGTGGCTTTTTTAAGCTGTGTCTGAACCCTACCTAGTTCTGCACCAACTGATTTTAATGTTGGGATTCCTGGTGCTACTTGCGGTGCTACTTGCGGTGCTACTTGTGGTGCTACTTGTGGTGCTGGTTGTAGTACCTCATCAAGGGATTTGGCTGGAGTAGCTTTCGGCGATGTCCCTTGCTCCTTCATTTTTTCTAACACAGTTTTCAACTGCATCATCTCTTGATCTTGGACTTGCGACTGATCTACTTTAGGAGCTAAAACCTCATCAAGGGATTTGGCTGGCTGTGGCACGACCTTCGCCTCAACACCTGGCTTAAATCTATTGTGCTTGACTGGGATTATCTCTGGCTTGCCTGAATTACCACCCTCTCTTATTGAAGCCTCACCCTTGATAGAACTTCTAATCTGTTGACCATAAGCCTCAATCTCCCCATCGGAGAACCCAATTCTAGTGAGGAACTGACGGTATCCGTCATCATTCTTAGACTTTGTTTTTTGGGCAGTAATGTAGAGAGCCCTATCAACGTCGCTCTCAAATTCAGGCATAAAGGCTTTTGAGCCATAGTTGTATCTGGGTTTTGCCTTAGAGAGTTCTCTGGGAAGGGCTGGCTCTCCACCTCCAACAGCACCTCTCTGGAGATATTGTTCTTTCGTCAGACCCATCTGTGCAGCGTTTTTCTCAGCCATAGCATCAAACTCACCTTTACCAGCTTTAACCGCAGCAGGAGTTAAACCAACTCCTTGTCGCACTCCACCAATGGCAGCGTTTGAAAGTAAGTCACCAACAAATCTATTTTTATAGTTCTCTGCATAGGTACCACCCTTATCAGCGGTATCTTTAGTAGCAAAGAAGGCAGTTTCAAGAGGCGTCTCACTCGCCTCACGAAGGGATCCTTTAAGGATTTGTTTAGGGGCTTGTCTGAGTATCTTTGAGAGCGAGCCTTGTTTCATGGCGTTGCCACTTACTTTAAGTGCATCGTCTGTGAGATTGGCTAATTGAGGTATAAGTTTTGATCCAGTTCCCAGTGCAATATCAGTCAACTTGCTTGTTACAGGATAGATCCACGAACCCTGCGCACCTTGTCTTGCACCCTCCAGAGAGCTATCCAGTGTTGGGCTATTCCCCTGTAATACATCGCCGATCGCACTTGATCCTGCCCCAAAAGCACCTCCTATTACAGCGTTTTTCGTCATAGTCAATAACTTAGGTATAATGGTGGGACCACCAGCAATCTTGCCAGGAACGCCCATAACATATCCAGAAAGAGTCCCAGCACCCTCGGCAAATTTTCCAATGGGTGTTTGAGCCCTATATGCGGAGACATCTGCATATGATTTAGGAAGAAATTTCTCTGCACCCGTACCACCCAGTTGACCCCGAATGTTCCCTGCAAAAAACCCCTGCGTTGAGTCTGCAACAGTTTGAGCTATAGGAGAATTTCTAAACCTTGTGTCGAGGTTCCCACCAGGACTTACAGAGGCTCTATTATTCGCTTGCCAATTTGAAAAGTTAGTACCTATTTGCTGATTACGAGTAATAGCCCCCTGTCTGGCATCGCCAACAAAGTTGCTTATTCTATTTCCCAGCCCACCTTGAGCGAGTTGAACGCCACCCATTGATTGATCTCGGTCAATAGAATTACCAATACCTGTGAAGGCTTGTTGTGCTTTAGCTCTGATGCGATCAAAAATTGAAGCCATAATGCCTTATTGCCTAAGTGGCTTAGGCTTATTGCCCACCAAGTAACCGTCTTAATCGAGCCTGAATACTATTATCTTGCTCTTGGATATTTACACCCATTTCAGGTTGTGCCCCACCAGCCAATTGTGGAGCTACTGCCTGGAGTCCACCAGTGAGATCAGAGAAGTTTATCGAGCTAGGATTGGCTGTGTAGCCACCAATACCTTGTCTAGTAGCAGCCAAAGAGGCTTGTTGGTTGGCTAAGTTTTGTAGAAAGCCGTCAATATTTTGTTGGATACCCTGGTTGTCACCACGCTCGATTAGTCCAGCTTGATTTTCAGCAGCAGTTCGCTGATCGGTAGCATCTTGGAGAGATCTTTGCAGTGCTGATTGTTGGGTGTTTGCCCAAGTTTGTCGTTCATTAAATGCCCCAGTGTTCGCACTTTCGTTTTGATCTCTTTGTGTTGCGAGTTCACCAGCGGCACGAGCGTTTTGTTGAGCTTGACGACCCTGTGATTTAATGGCTGCTGATCCACCCAAGCCTAAGGCTCGAAGTGAGTTAGCAGATCTGGTTTCAGCTCCTTGAGAAGCAGCTTGCAAGTTTCCTCGTTCGCCTTCGTAGCGATTCAAGATGTTGTCTTGACCTTCTGAGAATAGATTTTGGAACTCTTGTTTTCGTTGACCTAATAATCCAACACCCTCATCGTAGACACCACGAGCTCGGTTAAACGCGTCACCAGCTCGACGGTTACCTTCTTCGTAAGTACTTCGTGCGAGATCTCGCTGGGCTTGTACGTTTCTTTCAAATGCTCCAGTATCAAATGGATCAGGGTTGCCAGGGTTGCCACTACCCCTATCGGTGCCACCACCAGCGGTATCGGCTGCACCTAATATTCTACCGCCTGGAGCTCCTGCATAAATCGTGTTGCCAAAAGCGTTTCGAGTGGTGTTTTTTGAAGAAGCGGGAATACGAAAGTTCGCCGCATTTTGATTGGTTGCGCTAGACATCGGCAAGCGAACACTGCCGTCAGACATGATGATAGAGCCATTTGGCCCACTTCCAACTGGATAAGCCATATACTTCCTTTTTTAATCTATACTTTTAATAGTAAGACAGATATAGATTGTTTGTGTCGATTTGCTAGCGAAGCAGGTTAGCGAAGCAAGCTATTGACATTTACAGTCCGTATGTATATACTGTCCCTATATGAAAAAACACT
>Ga0163148_10003006_pt1 | contig 19299 bp, 20 predicted proteins | sample OliLakLV19MP7P2_FD_148606 | JGI IMG/M metagenome (GOLD analysis project Ga0163148, IMG submission 148606) | Freshwater microbial mat bacterial communities from Lake Vanda, McMurdo Dry Valleys, Antarctica- Oligotrophic Lake LV.19.MP7.P2 | ecosystem: Environmental > Aquatic > Freshwater > Lake >...
CCTATAATTCTTAGAATTGGGTTAGTAACAAGCCTTTTTGTATGTTAAAATTATCATCTAGTAAGATTATTATTTAGTAAATATATGGCAGCAACACCAAAACACAGAAGATCTAGTAGCAAAAGAAGATCTACAATGGCATCTAATAGATATGATGTTGAACTTAATAAACATAGAGTTATTAAGAAAAACGGAGGAACAAGATTAGTTCTATCTGCAGAAACAGGTAAATTAGTTCCACCACACATGGTTACCCCAGACAGTCCATCATACAAAGGTATTAAAGTAATAAATAAAAAGCAGAAGTAAAATTCTGCTTATATTATTAAGTATATAAAATGCAGGAAGAAGAACAAAAGGTATCTGACCCTAGACATATAGCAAGAATATTAGCTGTACAGTATTTTTTTTCCCAATATAAACAAGAAAGTGACCCTGGGTTTCTACCGTTTGAGGTGGATAGTCTTCTACAAATTCTAGAAGAAGAAAAATATGATAAAAATCTTTACGAGAAGCTAATTGATGGTGTAGAGAATAAAAGAGAAGAACTAGACACTATTATTAAGGAAAAAGCTCCAGAATGGCCAATAGAGCAGATTAACCCTGTTAATCTATCTATTTTGCGATTAGCTTTATGGGAAGGATTTGTAGTAAAGCTAACCCCACCTAAAGTAGTAATAAATGAGGCTATAGAAATGGCTAAACAACTAAGTTCAGATGCAGATGGTTCGTTTATAAACGGAGTGCTGGGTAATATATATAGTGAAATAAAAAAGCAGGAAGAAATAACTGACAATACACCAAATGAGTCCAATAATTGATTTAGTAGAAAAAACTTTAAACTTAAAGACTTCTAATTACGAAATATTTACAGAAGCTTTAACTCACAGATCTTACATTAACGAAGTAAAAGATCTATCCCTTAAACATAACGAAAGACTTGAATTTTTAGGAGATGCAGTATTAGAGCTTGCAGTTACTAAATACTTGTTTGTAAGCTATCCTGATCAAAATGAAGGCACTTTAACAAGCTTTAGAGCAGCCCTAGTAAAAACAGAAAGTTTAGCCTTAGAAGCTAAAAAGCTTAATTTAGGAGAATACATATTAATGAGCAAAGGTGAAGAAGCTACAGGAGGTAGACTCAGACCCTATATACTTGCCAATACTATGGAATCAATTATAGGGGCAATATATTTAACAATAGGCTTTGACGAGGCAGAAAAGTTCATACTTGAAAAAATTTGCTATAAAATAGAAGCCATTGTTGCCGAAAGGTCAGATCTTGATGCAAAATCAAGACTTCAGGAATTAGCTCAAGAAAGGGTAAAAGTTACTCCTGCCTATAAGTTAATGAATGCAACTGGGCCTGACCACAATAAGTCTTTTCAAATGGGAGTTTATATTGGTGTAAGCCTATTCGGGACAGGCGAGGGTAAGAGTAAACAAGAGGCTGAGCAGGCTGCAGCTTTACAGGCAATGAGTTCCTGGGAAGAATTAGAATTAGAATATAATAAAAATTAATGACACAGTAAGGTTTTTTTGCTATCATTCAAGAGCTTATAAATTAGTTAAAATTAAGTAAATGGTTAGAATAAGATTAACAAGAACAGGTAAGAAGAATTATGCCAATTATAGATTGGTTATTACTAATAATAGAGAGAAAAGAGAATCTAAAGTAATAGAGTATGTTGGTTACTTTAATCCTCATACAAAAGATCTAAAGTTAGAAGAAGAGAGAATTAATTACTGGTTAGGTGTTGGTGCACAACCAAGCGATACTGTAAGAGGTATGCTTGAAAAGGGTGGTCTAGTAAAGACAGCTGAGTTCAAAAAGACATTTAAAGGGGCTCCAGGAAAGAAAGCTAAAGAAAGAAATAAAGAAGTACCTGCAGCTGAATAAAAATACCTTGATACAAAAAACCCGCTTTAAGCGGGTTTTTTTAATACTTATTTTTATATCTATAAACCCATATCTGTACTTGTAGACGGTGACCTAGCCTTAATATACTTCTGAATTAAGCTATTCAAGTTTGCATCTGCCGGAACATTTATAAATAGTTGTCTAAGATCTGCTTTGCTGTCAGTATTAAATTGGTACTTAACAATATTAATTTTCAACCCCCATCCACCATCTGACGATTCTGATAATTCCATCTCTTTCACAACTATAAAGTCTTCCACTGAATTTAATGATTGAATAAAACTAACTATATTTTCATAACTACCATTAATAGTGAAAATAAAAGGTACTTCCTGAAGAATAATTGGCGATATAGTTTGAGAATCCTGAATTTCTGACTCTGTGTTAGCTTCACTTAATCTTTGACTTATAATTTCTATATTATTTGACTGAATTAAACTACTAATTCTATCTCTAAATTTAACAACCTCAGTGCTTCCTAATGGAGCAATATCATCAATAACTCCAAGATTTTCCACAATATCATTGTACTGGTTGGTTAGGCTATTGAGTAATGCAAGTTTTTGATCATTTTCAGCGATTACTAGATTACTTGCGGTTACTTTATCCAGACTAGCAAATATCTCATTTATTTTAGGTATTGTAAGGAATAGCAGAATTGCTATAAAAAATACCCCTGCAGAAATAGGAATTACATATAATCTTATAATTTTTAGATTATTTTTTTTCTTATTTAAATTTTCGAATTTTGACTTATCTTTCATATATTAAGCAAAGAAAAAGAGATTGTTGCTCTTACAGCATTATTATCACTAATAAGAATAGTTCTAGCTAATACATTTGCAAGCTTTCCACTCTTGTTTAAATATGAAGTCAATTTGGCTGCACTGGGTATATCGGACATGCTAAATGTTAATACAAAGTCCCCAGATGTTTCCCTAGAGTAGGTTGTAATTACAACATTCGGGTTATCCTGAGTAACTTGTTTTCCTAAGTCCAATAATTCGGTTAGTTTAATATCTTTTTTTAGCACTGGTTCTAATAACTCACCTTTTGTAATTAACTCACCCTTAATTCTCTTTATTTCATCGTAAGCACTAAAAGAAGACTCTTGTTCTGCAATTTTAGCCGTTGTTTCCGCAATTCTTTGTTCGAGAACAAAAGTTTGTAATAAATTTAATATAAAGAAAATAAACATAGAGAAGAAAACTAGCAAGAATGAATAGAGAATCGAATTATCTCTTTCTTCTAAAACTACAATTTCTTCCTTTGTTTTTGGTGGAACCAGATTAAATTTAAAGATTCGTGTCTGGTCGTAAGCATTTTCTTGCATATCTTTATACTGTTATAGTAATCCTTTTAGGGCTAATCCTAATGACACATTAAAACTACTTAAATGAATATTTTGTAATTTTTGGGATAGAGTAGGGTCTTGCTCAAAATTGGCTATTGGACTTGAATTAATAACTCCAATATTCAACTTAACCTGTAAATACTCATTGAATTTTAGTAAATCGGAACCACCCCCACTTATAAAGATTTCGGAAATACCAGTCCCGCCTATTTTTTCCTTATAGTAAGATAGTGTTCTTAATATTTCAGAAGAAACAATTTGTAGAATAGGTTCAACAGATTTTGCGACCTTACCTTCAGCCTGAGTAGCATCTAAACCGTAAGTTATTTTATATTTTTCAGCCTGAATCATATCTACACCTAAGTCAGAAGATATTACCTTAGTAATTGCATTAGAACCTGTACTTATTGTTTGAGAGAACATTACAACTCCATTTCTACTTAATATTACATTAGTACTTTCTGCTCCCATATCTACAATCATTATGTCTTTTTTAGCAAACTGAGGGTAGTTATATACAACCATTCTAGTTAATGCCAATGATTCTGTTTCCACTGCTAAAAGATTTATTCCTGCAAGCTCCATTGCTTCTTGATATCTTTGTATTAGCTCTTTAGGAGCTGCTACAACATACCAATTACTAAAGGTATTGCCATCAACTACCTTTTGGTCGATTTCTAGAAAGGAAACATTTACTTCATCTAAAGACATGGGAACTAAAGGTTTTAAAGCCCATTGTATAGCCTCGCCAACTTCCTTTTCTGTAACTCTTGGTAACGTAATAAGTCTTGAAAATACAGCACTTTCAGGAACAGACATTACACAATTTCTAGATTTAATTCCAGAATTTTTACACGCTTTATTAATTTCGGAAGCAAGTGTTTTGATACCGGTTTCGGAATCGTTAGTAAGTAAACCAACAGAGGTTGGAGTAGAGCCGATTGCCTCTAGCAGGGCCTTATCACCAACTCTTTTTATTTCTGCAAGTTTTATTGAGAAATGTCCTAAATTAAGTCCGAAAAACTCTGGTATTACTGCCATATGATTACAAGAAAATATTTAAATCTTAATCCATTTTAAACATGTTTCGAAACAAGTTAAAGGGCTATTAGTTGTTTTTTAAAATTCCATTAGTGATTATCGAAGAATCTAACACGCTGTCAGGCTGTGCAGCCAAAGGAACTTTTGTTTGAATATTAGCAACTGGAGTAGAGTTACCGCCAACAACATTGTAACTTTTTGAAGTAAACTCTCTGATTTGATCTGGTAGACCACCATTCATAGCAGTTATATTTAATAAAATGCTATCAAATCTATTTGCCATTCTTGGCATTATTTTAAGTGTACCTGGTGTTGCTCCCAAAACTGCGATTGATTTGCCTTCTAAATTAATAATATCTGCAATTGTTATTGAAACATCTGTAACCCCATTACCACTTGTAACTCTTTTATATTTAAAAGGATGAATTGTACTCGAAGTATCGTAAGGATCATCACTTGCTAATGAATTATAAATTCTTGGACTGCCAGCATCGTACACATCTCTAATTGACTGTATTGCTCCGGATGCATCTTTATAGATTACCTCAAATTCAATAGCTGCATTTTTATCCCATGAAAAATTTAATATACCTAAATAACCACCTAAATTCATATCAAAGCTTCTATCTTTGTAAATAGGGAAGTCAGTAACCCTGTTAGTATCTTTAACAGTAATTTCAGTTGCTAACTCTACATTACTAAAGTCACTACTGGAAACATCACAGGTATAAGAGTTTGTACCATCGTTTCTACAGTTTAAATCGTCAGCAGAACTAAAGTCAGTTACAATACCCGAAAGTGGCTTTCCTGGTTTGCCATACACATCTAATACTTTTTTAAGTTGAGTTTCCGAAGTATTGTATGCATCTTCATATTGTTCGGTAGAAGCTACCTGTTGCACATCTCGATTAACTAAACTCACTAAACTTACAGTTACAATTGCAACTATAGTAAGAACAAGTAGAGTAATTATTAATATTTGACCTTTTTGTGTTTTCATAATTTAGAAATTTCTTGTTGAAACTGACGTTTGCCTAATTACATTTTTAATATTATAGTTCGAATTTGTATGACTTGCATTAATTAAAATAATAATATTGGTCTTAGCTTCGCTTGTACTGTCAGTATACCCTAAAGAAAAATCAAAGTTTTGAATTTTAAGAGTTTTTGAACTTATAAATACTACCGTCTTTACTGTTCCTTCAAATTTAAACTTGCATGCCATTGTATTAAGATCACTATTTGCATTTACTACCCCGTTCACATCACATTTTTGCCAAATATAGTTTGTACCATTTTGTATAAGTTCACAACTTTCTGGAGTAGAGCCAGTACCGCAATTTATGATATAGTCGGCATTTCTAATATCTCTGGCTATTAGCCCTGAAATATTTGATAATTCTTCCCTTACAAAACTTCTACTTAACGAAAGTATACTTACTTGTAAACTTAGAATCAAGAAACTGAACATTACAGTTACAGCAAAGCCCATAATAGCTAAACTAATTATAATTTCTATAAGAGAGTAGCCCTTTTTTAAATTTTTATGGCGTTTGTTTTTTAAAGCCTTCATATCTGTAAGATGTTAATGATTCTGATTTAGATCCCGATGAAGTTACATAAATAATTCTCGTACTTACTTCATATAATTCCCTAGTAATACCCTGTCTTAGTATTGGTTTAATTGTCACCTGTTGACAGTAATTAAAGGTACCTCCATCTGTCATGTAAAAAACATTATCAGCCTTACATACCTCATTAAAGTTAAATGTTTCGTTATCTGTTGGTAATGCTGTAAAAAAAGTTGGGGGCTGATATTTTAAAATGTAATTTCCTGATGCATCTGTTTGCATTGAAAAATAGTAGGTGGTAGGAATAGAAAAATTTACATTACCCGATATTAGAACTTTAGTGGGTGCCTTCAAAGCTTCAAGTGCTTTAAGCATTACTTCATTACCTTTATCTTGAATTTCATTATTTTTGATCTCTAATCGGGTTCTTGCTACTAAAGCCATAGACGCAATAATAGTAAAAGAGACAATTGCCAATACAATTATGACTTCTATTAAACTGGATGCTTTTTTATAAAGATTCTTTTTATTTAACATTAAGATTATTCTGATTTAAGTTTACTTCAATTGCCTTCTGAGTTGAAATTAAAGTATGTGAAATTTTAATATTACATGTACCCGATTGACTGTAAGTTGTACCAAAAGAAGTTACCGTATCTAAACTTCCGTAGCCTATAGGTAGGGTGAAAGATGTAAATTTCCCAGTTAATTTAGCAAAACCTAAACCAGCACATTGGGGATCTGGATTTATTATAATATTTGCCGGGAGAATTCTAAATAGTACTGTCGAATCCTTAGTGCAAGTAATACTAGAACTTGATGAGCTTAAAGGTACTACAGAGTTTCCGCAATTGAAAGCATAATACTTATTTCCTATAAAAAATAAGGTGTAAAAGTGAGGAGTACCTCCATCATTATTAGAAGATACCGAATTTTTAGCTTTATTTTGTTCAGTTTTAATAACACTAACAAGTTCTGAATATGCATTTTGCATTTCAGCAGTCGATCTAAAGTTGATCAATCCAGTCCATCCTAAACCCATTAGAACTGCTAGAACCCCAAAGACGATAACAAATTCTAGTAACGAGAATGCTTTAAGTTTCATTAAAATTATATAACTTTAATAAGCTTACTATTAATAAAAATCTTAAGCAAGAATCAATAGATACTAAAAAGCCTTAGTGCAAAATCAGATATTACCAAACAGAGAATAAACCCTGTAGATAAAAAAGGAACAAAAGGTATAAGTACACCTTTATATTTTCTAATTATTAGTACATATAAAATCGAAATAAGTGAAGCAGCCATTAGTGTGTAAAAGAATGAGTAAAAAATTCCAGGCAATCCTACCATTAAACCTATCGCAGCCAAAATATCAATGTCACCTGCACCCATAGCTCTTTCCCTAGAAATTTTTACAATTACCCAAATAATACCACCTCCCATTAAACCTGCTATTAAATTAAATATAGATCCCAGATTAATTAGTCCAAAAATGTACGAATAATCTGTATTATTCAATAATATTTTTAAAATTAAAAACACCAAATTAATGCTAAGCGCAAATAGGAGCATTCTTTTAGATATAATCTCTGGTATTGAAAAAGACATTACATCAAAAATCGATAAGTACAGCAGGAATGATATAAATATAATAATAGCTAATATATATAAGATTCCAATAGCATAATTAATTTTAATAATGTCTAAAAACTCATTTAACTTAGTAGCTAGCACTAAAGACCATACTAATGTTAGTGCGAAGGATAGGTAATAGTATAAAGAAAAATATTTGTCTTTAAGATATTTTTTACTAAGTAGAGGATTAATAATGAATAATAAGAATTCCTTTTTACTGTTAAATAGAATTCTCTCTGTAAATGAGGTATGCGCAGCTACAAAAAGGAATTTGAAAATGATGTAAAAAGCAATTATCGTTAGTAGATAATTCATATTGATGTATTCAAAACTATTATTGATTAGTATAGCAAATAAAAAAGGCTCTTTTCAGAGCCTTTTAAATCAATTTGGTGATTATTGACAAATTGCAGTTGCATTACCTAATTGTTGAGCGGATCCTAAAGCTCCCCAACTTTCATTCCCTTCAAGGTGTACACCTAATGCATAAGTAGTACCTCCTCCTCCAGCGGGACTATAACAATAAGCTGTACCTGTTGTATCAGACTTAGCACCACCAGTATTGTAACTTTTTATCTTAGCTGCACCCTTTAATGTAAGAGTCTTTGTACCTACTGTCACGGTACTAGCAGTTACATTCATTGTTACCGCTGGGTAAGAACCATTGTCTCCGTAATATGCTGCAATTTCCAAGTTAATATTGCTTAAAGCAGCTCTTCTTTCTGTATCTCTTTGAGATCTTTGTACCGATTGAATACCAAACAAACTCAAACCCATAAGCACAGCAATAATTGCCATTGCTACAATAAGTTCAAGCAGGGTAAAACCTTTCTTGTTTTGCATATTTGTTTATTAATAAATAATTTACTAATTTACTAACTGCCCAACTTGGAATATAGGCAGGTAAACCGCTATTGCTAAAAAGCCTACCAGACCTCCTGCAATCACCATAATAAGAGGCTCCATAAGCTTTGTCAAGTTGTCAGCTAATTGCTGAACTTCACTTTCATAAAATGCAGACATATCATCTAAAATCTTATCTAACTTACCTGATTCTTCACCAGTGGAAATTATTCTAACCAGGACAATAGGAAATGCATTTTTTTCATTGTACTTGGCAATTCCCAATGAAATTGTAGAACCTTTAATAACTTCTTGTTTTGAATTTAAAATAATATTTTTAAATACTTTATTTCCAGATGCATTACCTACAATTTCTATAGCTTCAATTATCTGTATTCCGCTTTTTGCAAGCATAGATGTTAACCTACAAAACTGAGCAACTTCTGATTTTTGTATAAGTTGTCCAAAAATCGGAATTTTTAATTTAGCTCTATCAATTGCTTCTGAACCCTTTGGAGTAGTATTTGTATATTTGTATAAACCAAAGGCCGAAACTAACAAGATAACCATTATAAATATTGAAACAGGATTATTAAAAGCTTCTCCTAAACTAACAAGAAATTGAGTTACAGCAGGTAATTCTGATTGCCCCAAGCTCAAGTATAAATCCTTAACTTGAGGAATCATCACTGTAATCATTAAAAATACAACCACTATAATTGCGCCAAATATAATAGCCGGATAAATTAATGCACCTGTAATTTTTCCTTTTAAAGCTTTAGATTTTTCTAAGTCTATAGCAATTTTTTCTAACATCTCATTTAGATTGGCTGATTGTTCCCCAGCTGCAAGAAGATTTAAATGCACTTCGGAAAGTAAACCACCTTCTTTTTGAAATGCCTCAGCTAATGAAGTACCAGCTTCTATACTTTTATACATATTTTGAAGTTTTGTCTTTAAAGACTTTTTATCTGTTTGCTGAACCAGTATGTCTATTGCTTGGATAATCGGGATGTTTGCCCCTACCATTGTTGAAAGTTGCTTTAGTAGCACAACCTTATCGTTTAAAGGTAATCCACCAACATCTGACTGAAAAACTTTTTGAAGATTAAAACCAATATTTTCATTTATAGAAATAATTGTAAATGACTGACTCTGAAGATAGTTTACTAAATCATCCTTAGACGGAGATTCTTTCTCACCTTCAATTCTTTGACCTGCGCTTGTTGTAACTATGTATTTAAAAAATGCCATATTATTGCAATAAAATATCTATTTCATTAGGGTTCACACTTAATGCTTTAGCGGTATCTTTAGAAATCATTCCATCTCTAACCATTTTAACTAAGGATTTTTCCATAGAAATCATTCCCACATCGGAGCTGGTTTGAATAATATTACTAATCTGGAATGTCTTTTTATCCCTAATTGCATTTTTAACACTAGGAGTTGTTAATAGAATTTCAATTGCTGCTTTTCTTCCGCCAGTAGACACTGCAATTAATTTTTGAGAAACTACTGCTCTTAAAACAGAGGAGAGTTGAACTCTAATCTGGTCTTGTTTATTAGCTTCAAAAATATCGATAACTCTGTTAACTGTTTCTGCTGCACCGTTAGTATGCAGTGTTGCAAAAACTAAGTGACCGGTCTCTGCTATCTGAAGGGCAGCCTCTACAGTTTCTAAGTCTCGCATTTCTCCAACCAATACTACATCAGGATCCTGCCTTAAAATTGATCTAAGGGCATTACCCCAAGAGTTAAAGTCAATTCCTGACTCTCTTTGATCTACTAATCCTATACCTTTTGGGAATACAAATTCTATTGGATCTTCCAGGGTAACTATATGTTTTGGGAATGTTAAATTTATTTGATTAAGAATTGCTGCGATTGTTGTCGATTTTCCGCTCCCAGTAGGTCCTGTAACAAGTACTAAGCCATTAGGAAATGTTGGGAACTCGTTAATTATTTCTGGCAAGCCCAGTTCAGCAATACTTAATATTCTTTCTGGGATAATTCTCAAAGTAATTGAAAAATTACCCATCTGCCTAAATATATTTACTCTAAACCTTCTATTACCCATTGTATATGTTAAGTCCATTTCTTTAATCACATTCATTTGCATGTCAGGTCTTCCTTTTAGTAATTCCATTACATACTGGTTTACAATAGATGGAGTTAAAACAGTAGAGGAAGCAACTTCAAGTTTGCCATCAACTCTTATAATTGTTCTGTAACCGGGAGTGAAATGAATATCTGATGCACTTCTTTTTATAGCCAACTGAAGAACATCGTCTAATTGTAAAATTCCGGAAGGCATTTCCTCTTCAATAGTTCCTGGTATGTTCATAGTCGAAACAGTATTAGATTGGGTCTGTTCGGTTAATGGAGTATTTTCCATAATGTCTTTTACTTGGGGATTTTGTTCCACAGGTGTTGTATCTATCGATTCGCTTGGAATTACTTGTGGAACACTGGGTAAATTTGACTGAATGTTTTTAATCTCCTCTGGGGTAGCTAGAGCAGGTAATTCATCGACCTCTTCAATTTTAGGTAAATTACCTAATTTCTGATCAAATGATTCTTTTATATCAGGTTCATCTATAAAATTATTTTCTGGTGGTACATACTCAGTTACTTTAGGCATGTTATCTGCTACAGGAGCAGGTACTGAAAAATTAACCGGTACAGTTTGGAATGGAGTAGTGGGTGCAACGCTATTTTTAGGATCTGTTGTATTATTTACGTTTATTAAGGGCATAGAGATGTGTTTAAATACTTTATATATTTAACTATATTTAAAACTTTGTTACAAGGAAAATCGACAAGTTTCTGGACATAATAAAGAAGTTATTCATTCTTAACTCTAAGAACCTCTTCCATAGTAGTGATACCTTCCAAACCTTTAATAAATCCATCCTGAACCATGCTAAGCATACCTTCTTTGATTGCTTGTTGGTTTACTTGAGTAATTGTTGCATTTTCCATTATAAGTTTTGATATATTTTCGGACATTTTCAATGCCTCGAATATACCTGTCCTACCTATGTATCCGGTATTATTACATTTCGGACATCCCTTAGCTTTGTGTAAAGTAGCGCTTTGAGTATTTTTATCAAAATGCAACTTCAATTTATGCTCTTCATCATAAATATTAAAACCGTTTAAAACATCTAGTTCATTATGCATTTTCTCCATAATTTCTGAGTTTGCTTCGTAAGGTTCGCTGCAATCACAAAGTGTTCTTACAAGCCTTTGTGCAATAACTATATTTATAGTAGAAATTAGCAAGAAAGGTTCAACACCCATATCTATTAATCTGGTAAATGCACCTGCTGCACTATTAGTATGAATAGTCGATAGAACAAGTCTACCAACAAGAGCAGATTGAACAGATAATGCTGCAGTTTCACCATCTCGAATCTCTCCAACTAAAATTACATCAGGATCCTGTCTTAAAAATGATCTTAAACCACTTGCAAATGTTAGACCAACCTCAGGGTTAACCTGAACTTGATTTACACCATCGACCCTAATTTCTACAGGATCTTCCAAAGTGACTATATTCACCTCTGGGGTATTTAATATTTTTAAACAACTAGCAAGTGTTTGAGTTTTACCACTACCTGTAGGACCTGTAACTAAAATAATACCCTGAGTTCTTTTTAACGAATCTTTTAACCTTGCTAAACTTAAACCTCTAATACCTACTTGCTCCAAGCTTAAAACTGTCTGTGATTTTTGTAAAAGTCTCATTACAATTTTTTCGCCGTAAATACTTGGCATGATAGAAACTCTAACATCAGCAATGTTTCCCCCACTTTTTACCTGAAATCTTCCATCTTGAGGAACACGATGCTCATCGATTTTTAAATCTGAAAGTATTTTAATTCTAGAAATTAAAGGGTTTAATAGCTTTCGAGGAATAGTAAGTCTTTCAGATAATATTCCTCTTACTCTAAAACGAACGGAAATCTTTTTTTCTCTTGGTTCAATATGAATATCTGAAGCTTTGTTTTTTAGGCCATAATCCATAACCATATTTACAATTTTAATTATGGGAGCTTTGTCAATGTCTTGTCCAATTTCATTATCTTGAAAGCTTGAACCTAAGTCCAGTAGAGTGTCATCACCTACTTCCTCCAAGGCTTCATCTACTTCCTTACCTATTTGAGCACCATACTTTGTATCTATTACCCGTAATATTTCATCCTCTGATGAGTAATACGATTTAATTCTTTTTTTAAGTATCGACTCTAAAAATTTTATTTTTTGAAGGTCAAATGCATCTTTCATTGCAACTTTAAATTCTGTTGCGGTCTCTTCAAATACTATCGACATGCTATTTTTAGCAATTTCGGAGGTTAATTTGTTTAGGGTGCCTATAGGAATATCTAATTCATCTACCGCCACATATTCCATACCCTGCATTTCTGCTAGTGTTTTAGCAATATCTTCCCCAGATATTATGTTCTGAGCCATAAGAATATCTTCCGAAGTTTTATTGCTATTAGCTGCTTCAAATTTTATAGAATTATATTGCTCAGGATTAATAAATCCTTTTGCAAGAACAGCATCTAGTATGTTTGTGATACCTCTTACAGGAGCGCTATTTAGTGTAGAATTACTCATTAGATTCCTAATTACTGTTAAAATTGATAAGTCTATTTCATTATATACAAATTTCAATTTAAGTTAAGTCCTAATTCGAATGAAATATCAATCCGTTATTATTCATAGTAATTCAGTCCAACTAAGCCAAATAAAAAATATACTTAAAAATAAGTTAAATATTTCTGAAGAAATTCAAAGTGTCAATATAAATACAATAAGTAAGCCAGAAGGTAAAGAGAGTATTGGCATTGGGGAGGTAAATGAATTAGCAGCCTGGGCATATAGGAAAAGTACTGAACTTAGATTATTAATTATAGAAAAAGCCGATATACTTACAGATCAGGCACAAAATTCTCTACTTAAACTTATAGAAGAACCTCCAGAAAATATTCTTGCAATATTAGTAACTTCTAATCCTAATTTAACATTACCAACAATACTTTCAAGATGTTTAGTAATAAAAGGGGAAGATGTTGATTCACAAAAGTTTGAGAAAAGTACAATTCTTAACTTTATAAAGGCTAACTACTTGGAAAGGAGTCGAATAATAGATAAAATGATTAGTGAAGATATGAAAAGAAATTTAGCTTCAGAATTTATTGAAGAGATTCTTAAGCTAAAACTTGAGAATAAGGATGTTAAAAATATAGAAGATATTGAAAACGTATATAGAGGTATAAAAAGGGGTGTTAACTTAAAACTTTGTTTTGATTATTTAAATACTTTATTAGAATAAACTATGAGAAGATTATTTTTTTTGATATATGCATGGGGAAGTACTGCATTATTTGGTTTTTTGATTTACTGGTTAGCTACAATTCCTAATTTGCAGGTTGGGAATTCAATGAGCGACGACTTAGTTAAAGTAGTATTCAGAATGGTTCTTTACGCAATACTTTTTATACTACTTTACAGATCTGTAATAATCACACTTAAATCAACAGTAGTAAGATTAGCAGGATTCAGATCAAAAAACGAAAGAGCTGAGGATGCTGAGTTTGTATTAGTAATAGAAACATTAGTTGTAATTTTATGTATGGTAATTTGTGTGTTGTTTTCATTCCTTGAGGAGCATACTCAATTATTTACAAATGGAAGAAATTCTTCTGAATCCTTCTTAATTGAAAGTAATGGTGAATATTTCAAATCAGAAACAGTGTCACCTTTAACTAACTCAAAACATATTAATCTAAATGCTATTAATGAATCAAATAAAGACATTTTGATTAGCATTCTAGCTGTTTTACTTACTGGTATGGTAGCATACAGTATGCCTGTGATTGGGGAGCTAGAGCTTGCGATTAAGCATAAGATTCAAAGGGAAATTAGAGAGAAAAAGTAATACTTCAATCTGTTAATTATATTACCCTTGGCGCTAGCCAAACCCTATTAATATGGTAAAATTTACTTATTCGGCTTGTTAATGAACTAAATACTATGTCTGACCCTAAAAAACAGAAGGACTATAATGCCTCAAATATAACCATCCTAAAAGGATTAGAAGCAGTAAGAAAAAGACCTGCTATGTATATTGGAGGAACAGATGATGTAGGTTTGCACCATTTAATATGGGAAATTGTAGATAATGGAATTGATGAAGCTTTGGCTGGTCATGCAAATACTGTGTCAGTAATTTTAAATAAAGATGGCTCTGTTTCGGTAACAGACAACGGTAGAGGAATTCCAGTTGATACTCACCCTATAGAAAAGATATCCGCACTAGAAATCGCAGCAACTGTTTTACACGCTGGAGGTAAATTTGATAAAGATACTTATAAAGTATCCTCTGGTTTGCATGGCGTTGGTTTGTCCGTAGTAAATGCTTTAAGCGAATGGTGTGAAATACAAGTATATAAGAATGGGAAAATATACGAACAAAAGTATAAAATAGGAGTTCCAGTAGCCCCTGTAAAAGAATTAGGCAAAACCAAGCTTAAGGGAACTAAAGTAACTTTTAAACCTGATTCCGAAATATTTAAAGTCACAGAATTTAATTATAAAACTGTACTTACAAAGCTTAGACAACACGCATATTTGAATGGAGGAGTTAAGTTTGATTTAATAGATAGTAGAGAAAATGGAGATAAGTACTATGCGTTCTTATTTGAAGGTGGATTAAAATCTTACATTCACTATTTAAATAGATTTGAAAAAACTATTCATCCAACAATCTTCTATTCAAAAAGAAGTGCTGAGGAAATGGATGTTGAGGTATCACTTCAATACACTGATGAAATTCAGCCAAACGAATATTCATTTGCTAATAATGTTTTTAACGTAGATGGTGGTACTCACTTGTCTGGTTTAAGAACTGCAATTACAAAGACTATAAACAGCTATTTAAACGAATATGGTACCGAAAAGGAGAAAGAGTTTAAACTTAGTGGTGACGATGTAAGAGAAGGCTTAACAGCAGCTATATCAGTTAAGCTAGGAGAAGCCCAGTTTGAAGGACAAACAAAGGGTAAGTTAAACAACTCAGAAGTTACTCAAGTAGTAAGAAAGATTGTAGAAGAAGATCTAAGGAATTTCTTAATTGAAAATCCTAAAGATGCGAATGCAATACTTCAAAGAATTGTACTTTCTTATAGAGCTAGGTCAGCTGCTAAAGCTGCGAGAGAAGCTGTAATTAGAAAGGGTGCACTTGAAGGTGGCGGTTTGCCTGGCAAACTAGCAGACTGTGCTACCAAAGACCCTTCTTTAAGTGAATTATTTATTGTAGAAGGAGATTCAGCCGGTGGATCCGCTAAACAGGGTAGAGATAGACATACTCAGGCAATTTTTCCATATTTTGGAAAGCCAATTAACTCTGAAAAATATAGAATAGATAAAGTTTTAGCTAATCCATCTATGGGAGATTTAGTTAGAGCATTGGGGGCTGGAATTGGAGAAACATTTGATATTAGTAGACTTAGATATCATAAAATAATTTTGATGTCTGATGCAGATGTAGATGGAGAACATATTAGAACATTAATGCTTACACTAATGTTTAGACATATGAGAAAAATTCTTGAAAAGGGATTTGTATATATTTCTCAGCCTCCTTTATATAAAATAGTATTCTCTGCAAATGATAGTGTATGGGTTAAAGATGATGCAGAAAAAGATAAAATACTAAAAGCTCGGAAAGTCACAAAAGCCCCAACGATTCAGCGTTTTAAAGGTTTAGGAGAAATGAATCCCGATCAATTATGGGAAACTACAATGAATCCGCAAACTAGAGTATTAAAAAGAGTAATTATTGAAGATGCTGAAGAAGCTAGTAGAATGTTTGATGTATTAATGGGAGAAGAAGTACCTCCTAGAAAAAAGTTTATTGAAGCATATAGCCAACAGGCTCAGCTTGATATTTAAGTTAATAAAGAAATATGGACGAAAATACCACTGAAAATGAAATTACTATAGTTCCTGAATTACCTGAAACAGAAACTAATACTTATACTGAGCCAAATCTTATTAAGCAAGATATTGTTGGCGAGTTAAAACAAAGCTACATTAACTATGCAATGAGCGTTATTGTAGCCAGAGCTTTACCTGATGTTCGAGATGGTCTTAAACCTGTACAAAGAAGAATATTATATTCAATGTACAGCATGGGTATTTTACCAGGAAGTACATTTAAAAAAGTGGCGAGAATTTCTGGAGACACAATGGGTAAATATCATCCTCACGGTGATGCTTCTATTAACGATGCACTTGTTAGATTGGCACAGGATTTTACAATGAGGTACACACTTATTGATGGGCAAGGTAACTTTGGATCTATTGATGGAGACCCGGCAGCTGCTGCCAGATACATCGAAGCAAGGTTAGACAAGATTGGCCATGAAATGCTTAAAGGAGTAGAGGAAACTGTAGATTTTGTTCCTAACTATGACGGCAACGAAACAGAACCTCAGGTACTACCTGCAGGCTTGCCTAATCTTCTATTAAATGGAGGAGAGGGAATTGCTGTAGGTATGGCTACAAAAATACCACCTCACAATTTAGGTGAATTAGTGAATGCAATGGTAAAAATGATAGACACCGGTAATGATTGGGATTCACAGGAATTAACAAAAGTAAATTTAAACTACAAAGATTCTTTGCTTAAAAGAGAGGACATAGCTAACTTACCTAAAGATAGATTTCATAAATTCTTAACAGCTTTAGAAATAAAGGATCTTTTAACTGAAATCAAAGGTCCAGATTTCCCAACAGGGGCACATATTTATAATGGAAAAGCAATTTCTACAGTTTACGAAACAGGACGAGGCGGAGTATTAATGAGAGGTGTTTCTGAGATTGAAGAAATTAAAGGTGGTAGATTTAGAATTATTGTTACTCAACTGCCTTTCCAAGTAAATAAAGCAGTTCTTATTACAAAAATAGCACAGCTTTACAAAGATAAAAAAATCGAAGGTATTGCTGATTTAAGAGATGAGTCAAACAAACAGGGTATTCGTATAGTTATCGAGCTTAAGAAGGATGCTAAGCCTAAGACAGTTCAAAATCAGCTGTATAAATATACAGAGCTACAAAAAAACTTTAACGTAAATATGCTTGCTCTTGTTAACAATGAACCAAGACTATTAAATCTTAAAGAGGTACTAAGCTACTTTATAACTCATAGACAAGAAATAGTTATAAGAAGGAGTGAATATGATTTAGCAAAAACACGAGAACGAGAACATATATTAGCTGGTTTAATGATTGCTCTTGATCATTTAGATGAAGTTATAAATATTATTAGAAAATCTAAAGATGCCGAAGCTGCTAAATCTGAATTAATGACTAGATTCAAATTAAGTGATATTCAGGCTCAGGCAATTTTAGATATGCAGTTAAGAAGACTTGCTGCTTTGGAAAGACAAAAGATTGAAGATGAATATAAAGAAGTAATTGCTAAGATTGAAAATTTATTATCTATACTTAATACTCCAGAAAAAATTCTTAACATTATAAAAACTGAACTTTTAGACTTAAAACAGAGGTTTGGAGATGTTAGAAAAACTAAGGTTTTCAAGGGAGATATTGATGAATTTAGTGAAGAAGACCTTGTAACAGAAGAACAAACTTTTGTAACAATCAGTACTCAGGGCTACATCAAGAGAGTAAAGGATGATACGTATAAGACACAAAAGCGAGGTGGAGTAGGAGTGAAGGCTCAAACCACTAAAGATGAAGACTCAGTAAAGCATGTATTCAGTTGCTCTACCCATGACGAGGTGATGTTTTTCAGCAATCTTGGTAAGGTTTATTCACTAAAAGTATATGATATTCCAGAAGCATCAAGAATTGCAAAAGGAATACCTTTGGTAAACTTGGCAAACATTTCTCAAGGTGAGTTGATTACTTCAGTTTTAACTAGAAATGCTCATGGTCATATATTAGACGAAGCAATATTAGAAGAAGGAGAAATCAGAAGTGAAAACGGTGGGAAGAACTACAAGTATTTATTCATGGCTACGAAAAAGGGAACTATTAAAAAAACTGAATTAAAAGACTTTGATAATATTAGATCCAATGGATTAATTGCAATTGCACTTACAGAAGGTGATGAATTAATCTGGATAAGACCTACGACTGGCGAAAGTGAGATTATATTAGTTACTAAAGAAGCCAAGTCAATCCACTTTAAGGAATCTGATGTTCGTGAGACTGGTAGGACTTCTCAAGGAGTTAGAGGTATCAAATTAAAACCTACTGATGAGGTAATATCTATGGATGTTGTCCGAAAGAAGGAAGAATTTATGTTAACTATATCAGAGAATGGTTTTGGTAAGATTACTGAGCTATCACAATTTACTATACAAAACCGAGGCGGTTCAGGTATTTTTGCTGCTAAAGTAAATAAAAAGACTGGAAACCTAATTGTAGCAAGGATATTAGACCATCCTCATAAAGAGCTATTGATTTTAAGCTCTAAAGGTCAGGCTGTAAGAATACCTACAGATGAATTACCAACAAGAAATAGACAAACATCTGGTGTAACTTTAATGAAAATGAAAACGGATGACAAAGTTACTGCAGCAACAATAATTTAAAATAAATTTGTTAAATTTTAATCCCGGCAAATGCCGGGATTTTTTATTTCTTAAAGTAATTAATAAATTATACTCGAATTTTATTTTCTTGAAATTGCTGCATCGTAAAAATCATTTAAGCCCCTAAATATCTTTGATTTAACTTAATTGCCCTAACAGAATGTCTAATATCATTATCTGGCAATGCTTAAAATAAATATCGAGTTTAAATGCGTTTTAAGGCTAACAAATTTGAAAGCTTGGTATAGGAGTCATATTTAATTAAAGAATTTAAAGGGAATAGAGTAAGTT